>Ga0181520_10001883_pt1 | contig 41204 bp, 41 predicted proteins | sample PEATcosm2014_Bin_29_FD_132451 | JGI IMG/M metagenome (GOLD analysis project Ga0181520, IMG submission 132451) | Peatland microbial communities from MTU Mesocosm Facility, Houghton, MI, USA - PEATcosm2014_Bin02_30_metaG | ecosystem: Environmental > Terrestrial > Soil > Wetlands > Peat | place... | reverse complement strand
GGCGCCAAGGCGAAATGGCTCAACCTTCCCGGCGAGGAGCATTTCAAGGGCTTCGGCGTCTCCGCCTGCGCCACCTGCGACGGGTTCTTCTTCCGCGGCAAGACGGTGATCGTGGTCGGCGGCGGCAATTCGGCGGTGGAAGAGGCGCTCTATCTCGCCAACATCGCCAAGGAGGTCGTCGTCGTCCATCGCCGCGACTCGTTCCGCGCTGAGAAGATCCTGCGCGAGCGGCTGTTCGCGCGTCCCAACGTGACGGTGCGCTGGAACAGCGCGATCGACGAGATTCTTGGCCATGAGAAGCCGCTTGGCGTCACCGGCGCGCGCCTGCGCGACGTCAAGACCGGCGCGCTGTCAACGATCGAGGCCGAGGGCGTTTTCGTCGCCATCGGCCACGCCCCGGCGACCGAACTCGTCGCCGACCAGTTGGCGCTGAAGCCCAACGGCTACGTCGAGACCAGACCGGGTTCGACCGCCACCAGCGTCGAGGGGATGTTCGCCGCCGGCGACGTCGCCGACGACGTCTTCCGCCAGGCGGTCACCGCCGCAGGTCTGGGCTGCATGGCCGCGCTGGAGGCGGAGCGTTGGCTCGCCCTGCAGGCGCCGACGCGCGCAGCGGCAGAGTGAAGCGCGCGCAAAACCTGCTATAGGAAACGCAAAGCCGCCGCGCATTCGCCACCGCGTACGCCGTGCGGCGGGTGTCGCGACGTGGCCCGACGAAGCCGTGGCCGGACGGGCCGGAGACAGGGATGGACTGGGATAAGCTGCGCATCTTCCAGGCGGCGGCCGAGGCCGGTTCGTTCACCCACGCCGGAGAAACTCTGGGTCTGAGCCAATCCGCGGTCAGCCGTCAAGTCGGCGCGCTCGAACTGGAGCTCGGCGCGCCGCTATTTCATCGTCACGCCCGCGGCCTCATCCTCACCGAGCAGGGCGAAATGCTGCACGAGGCGGTGCACGACGTCGTGCTCAAGCTCGATGCGGTGCGCAGCCGGCTCGTCGACACGAGGGAAAAGCCGCACGGCGACTTGCGCGTCACCAGCACATTGGCGCTCGGCGCCAATTGGTTGGCGCCGCGGCTTGAGGAATTTGTCGAGCTTTATCCCGAGGTCAAACTCCAGCTGCTGCTGTCGGACGACGAACTCGACGTCGGCATGCGCGAAGCTGACATGGCGCTGCGCTTGCGCGAACCGATGCAGCCCGACTTGATCCGGCGGCGGCTGTTCACCGTCCACTTCCACGCCTACGCCTCGACCGACTACCTCAAGAAGAGCGGCCAGCCGCGCACGATCGCCGACCTCGACCAGCACCGGATCGTCGCTTTCGGCGCTCCGACGGCGACGCACTTCCTTTACGACCTCAATTCGCTGTTGACCGTCGGCCGCGATCCGAAGTCGCCGCGCGTGCCCCACATCGCGATCAACAATGTCGCGGCCATCATCCGCGCGGTCGAGCACGGGGTCGGCATCGCGGTGCTTCCCGACTATTGCGTCCTGCCGAATTCCGGCCTGGTGCGGCTGCTGCCGCAGGTCGACATGCCGGAAATGGACTGCTTTCTCGTCTACGCCGAGGAATTGAAGAACGTCGCCCGCGTTCAGGCGTTCCGCGACTTCCTCGTCGCCAAGGCGCAGCGCTGGCGCTACTGACGCCCTTCCCCGCTCACATGTAGAGCGGCTCTTTCTCCAACCCTTTGTAGAGCGAGGCGACTTGTTCGCCGTAGCCGTTGAAGATGAGGGTTGGCCGCTGCTCGCCGGTCGTTAAGAAGGTCTCGCGCGCCTGGCTCCAGCGCGGATGCGGCACGTCTGGATTGACGTTGGCCCAGAAGCCGTATTCGTCCGGACCGAGCTGCTGCCAGAAGGTCTGCGGCCGGTCGGCGACGAAACTGATCTTGACGATCGATTTCGCCGACTTGAACCCGTATTTCCACGGGGTCGCCAGACGGATCGGCGCGCCCTGAACTTTGGCGACCGGCTTGCCGTAGGCGCCGGTGACGATGAAGGCGAGGTCGTTGGTCGCCTCGGCGATCGTCAGGCCCTCGGTGTAGGGCCAGGGCATGAACATCTTCTGGCCCGGCGCGACATTGTCATCAAGAAAGCTCTCGAAGCGGACGTATTTGGCCGAGGACTGCGGCTTCGCCCGTTCGACCAGCGCGCGCAGCGGGAACCCGGTCCACGGAATCGCCATCGACCAGGCTTCGACGCAGCGATGGCGGTAAAGCCGCTCCTCGAGGCCGATCGCCTTGACCAGGTCGTCGACGTCGATCGTCTCCTTCTTCTCGACCAGCCCGTCGATCGTCAGCGCCCAAGGCCGAGTCTTCAGAGCGTCGGCGTCGACGTGCTTGCTGGTCGTGAATTCGTAGAAGTTGTTGTAGCGGAGGTTGGCCGCTTCGGGCGTCACCTCGCGGTCGAGCGCATAGACCGGATTGCGCTTGGCCGGATAAAGCGCGGCGGTCGGACCGGCCGAGTCGGCGCGGGCGCGGCGCGGCAGCGCGACGGCGGAGAGCGCGGCGGCCGAGCCGGCGACGAAGGCGCGGCGGTTGAGGAAGATCGATTCCGGAGTGGTCTCGCTGGCGGGAATCTCCCACCCGCGGCGGCGGTGATAGCGCATGCAGGCCCTCGCGACGTTGAAGCGGACGTTCGAGTTGCGGCGGCTGACAGCCGCGCCTCTCCGCTACGCGACGACGAGGGCGTTTGTTACGCCGGCCCGATCACACTTTCTCGACTTGGCCGTATTCGAGATCGACCGGGGTCGCGCGGCCGAAGATCGAAACGGCGACCTTAACCCGCGAGCGCTGCTCGTCGACTTCTTCGACGACGCCGTTGAACGAGGCGAACGGACCGTCGGCGACGCGCACATTCTCGCCGATCTCGAAGCGGACCGACGCCTTCGGCCGCTCGACTCCGTCGGCGACCTGGCCTTTGATCCGCTCGGCCTCGGCGTCGGGGATCGGCATCGGTTTTTTGTCGGCGCCGAGGAAGCCGGTCACCTTCGGCGTGTTCTTGATCAGATGGTAGACGTCGTCGGTGAGGTCGCATTTCACCAGCACGTATCCGGGGAAGAACTTGCGCTCGGAATTGATTTTGCGCCCGCGCCGGACCTCGACGACCTGTTCGGTCGGAACCATGATCTCGACGAACTTATCCTCCAGGCCGCGCTGGGCGGCCTGTTCGCGGATTGACTCGGCGACTTTCTTCTCGAAGTTCGAGTAGGCGTGAACGATGTACCAGCGCATGTTCATGTGCGGGATTCCGAATTCCTCGATTGAGCGGCTGAAAGCCACAAGCGGATTAGCCGCCGCGGCCAAGGCCCAGCGCCAGACTGACCGCCACCCGCAACGCCTCGTCGACCACCAGGAAGAACGCGCTGGTGAACACAACCATCAGCATCACCATGCCGGTCGTGATCAGCGTCTCGCGCCGCGACGGCCAAACGACCTTGGACGTCTCGGAACGCACCTGCTGCAGAAACTCGAACGGATTGGCCATAATTCTTCAAGTCCGTTGCCAGCGCAGCGGCCGCTTGGGCAAGCGGACGCGCCAGGCCAAAAAATTCGGGCGCGGAACCTTTCGGCGCCGCGCCAATTGACGGTCATATAGGAACCGGGGCCGCTTCGCCAAGCGAAATGTGCGCCTGCAGCCGCTGGCCAGCGGTTTTCCGCGCTTTTTGACCTCGGGACGGCGGCGAGGCAACCTCAGCCGATGTGCAACCTTTATTCGGTCACGACCAACCAGGAAGCGATTCGCCGCCTGTTCGTCGTCGCCGACGACCGCGTCGGCAACCTGCCGCCGCTTTCCGCCGTCTTCCCCGACCAGATGGCGCCAATCGTCCGCGCCGCGCCAGGCGGCGATCGCGAACTCGTCCTGGCGCGCTGGGGCGTGCCCGGACCGCCGCAGATCAGGGCGCCGCTGGTGACCAACCTGCGAAATGCGGCAAGCCCGTTCTGGCGGCGCTGGCTCGCGCCGGCCAATCGCTGCCTCGTGCCGGTCAACGCCTTCTGCGAATACGCCGAAACAAGGCCGCGCAAAACGCCGGTGTGGTTCGCCCGCAACGAAAGCCGGCCGCTGTTCGCCTTCGCCGGCGTCTGGGAGCGCTGGCGGGGCGTGCGCGGGCCGAAATCGACGCCGATCGAGGGCGAGCATGAGCTGTTCGCCTTCCTCACCGCCGCGGCCAACGCGGTCGTCGCTCCGATCCACCCCAAAGCGATGCCGGTCGTTCTGACCGACCCAGCGGCGTTCGAACTGTGGCTGACCGCCGAACCCGCCGCGGCGCTGACGCTTCAGGCGCCCGCCCCCGACGGCGCGCTGCGCATCGTCGCCCGCGGCAACCGCGAGGACCCGTGAGCGGGGCGGCCGGTCGATTGGCGCGATCCAGCGCCACGCCCTCGGACGCGACCCAGCCTCAAATCTGAATCGAAATGTGTTTCGGAACCTGTTGATTCGAAGTTTGTTTCTCAATGAGAAACGACGCGCTGAGCTTGCTCGTCGAGCCCGGCCCTTTGATGCGGCGCTTTCGGCGCGGAGGCGATGGGGAGATCAGGAGCGCGCGCTGACAGGAGAGAGGGGACTCGAACCCCGCCCCCGGTTTTGCAGACCCATTTTGCGCCTTTGAGTCCACGTTTCAATTCTTTGTACCATATTGAAAATCAGTATTATTATGAGACAGGAGGCGACAGCTTGGGACACCGAGCGACGAATACTTCAGCGAAAAGTGGGACCGAATCCACCGAACGCTTGGGGGAGCCGAGCCACTTGGACGCGAACGATGCGAACCTCGACGTCAGGGGCAGAAACGAGCATTGCCCATCGTGCGTGCGTAATACCGGATCCGTCGCCGGCGCCTATATCCGGACGAGTCGGAATTGCCGACCCAAGTTGAACGGACTGACGATGGGATACCCTGAGCCGCGGCCTGATTTTCCCCCGCAGACGCGACCGCAGGCGTTCGCCGATTTCTTGGGTGTCAGTCTAAAGACCGTCCAGAGAAACATCGGCCGTGGAATGCCCGCCATTGCGGGTGGCTATTCCCGCGACGAGTTCGCTGCGCTCTGACCAACATCGGCCGGTCCCGCTGTAAACGTCCACCGAGCTGGATTCCCGGGAGGCCCGTTTTCCGAGCTGGGCGTCAAATTCGGGTCGCGGGAGTAGACTTCAACGCGCAATCCGCCCCAAAGGGAAGACATTGCAGGCGATCTCGCGGCCTCAGAGTTGTAGCGTTCGCGCGAATCGCGAACACGTTGATCGAGGGTTCATTCCGAGATGTTCACCCCGCCCGACAAGACGCTGGCGCTTCAAGCTTATGAGCAAGTCTTGGAAATGATCCAGTCGCACGTCCTCAAGCCGGGGACGCTGATCCAGGGGCGAAGGCTGGCGGGGCATCTGAACATGTCGCGGACGCCGCTGGGAGACGCGCTAGCGATGCTCGAGGCTGAAGGTCTGTTGGTGCGAAACCACGGCCGCGGACTTCAAGTCCGCAACATGGACGTGCGCGACTTCATGGACAATCTCGACATTCGCTTGATCCTGGAGCCGGAGGCGACCAAGCTCGCGGTCGGACAACTGGACCAAGCGCACGTCAGCGATCTCGCGGCGCGCATCGAACGGATCCGCGAGACCGCGCGCCGCCGCGGGCCGCCGCCGGAGCGCGACGAGGTGCGCCAGGTCGACGAAGAACTCCATGCCATGATCGCGGAAGCGACCCAGAACGCGCGGATGGCCGCAATCATCCGCAGCTTGCGTCAGCAGACCCGTATGTTCGATCTGCGCAGCTTGCCGGAACGCGTCGAAGACTCCTGCGCCGAGCACCTCGCGATCCTCAACGCGGTCGTCGAGGGCAAGAGCGCGGAAGCGGCCGAGGCGATGCGCGGGCATCTGTCGGCGGTGCGCCGGGCCATCATCCGTCGACTGACCGCGATGTAAGCGCGACTTTCGTCGCCGAGCGAATCAACTGAGCCATTCGCCCATTGGCCGGATCGCCCAGCCGGCCCCCTCGAGGCGCGCCCGCACCGTGCGCGCCATCGCGACCGCGCCGGCGGTGTCGCCATGGACGCAGACCGTATCCGCTTTGACCGGGATGCGCCGACCGCCGACCGAAACGACCTCGCCGGTCTCGACGATCGAAAGAACGCGCGCGGCCGCTTCCTCGGCGTCGTGCAGCACGGCGCCGGGCAGCTTGCGCGAGGCAAGGTTGCCGTTGTCGGCGTAAGCGCGGTCGGCATAAATCTCGCGCGCCAGCCTCAGGCCAAGCTCCTCGCCGGCCCGCTCGGTCGCCAGCCCCGGCATGACGATGAAGATCGCGTCACGCGAGGCCGCCCTGATCGCCCGGGCCACCGCGCGGGCAAGTTCGATGTCCTCGTTGGCGAGATTGCCGAGCGAACCGTGCGTCTTGACGTGGGTGAGCGCCACACCTTCCGCCGCCGCGAGCGCCTGCATCGCGCCGATCTGGTAAACGATTTGCTTCTCGACATCGCCAGGTCGCTCGCCGAGGATCGGCCGTCGGCCGAAGCCCCACAGGTCGAAGAAACTCGGATGCGCGCCCGCGCCGACGCCGCGCGCCTTGGCGCCGACGAGCGTGCGCGCCATAACCAGCGGATCGCCGGCGTGGAAGCCGCAGGCGATGTTGGCCGATGTGACGATCTCCAGCATCGCTTCGTCGTCGCCAAGCGAATAGACGCCGAAGCCCTCGCCCATGTCGCTATTCAGATCGATGGTGTTCATGACCGCTTGCCTTTGGTTCAATCGAGCGCCGAACAGACGCCGGCGATAAGGTTGACGCTGAGGAGACGCTCCGCAGAAAGGTCCGAGGCGGCGAAGGCGACCCGCCGGATGCTGTCGAGCGCCGCCTCGAGCGCGCGCTCGCGCTCGCGCGCCGCCTCGACCGCCTCGGCGACGTTGACGGCGACGAACCGCACCGCCTCGCCCGGCCGGCGCTGGGCGATCTTGGGCAGATCGGCGCCGATGATCGTCGCGATCTTCGGATAGCCGCCGGTCGTTTGACGATCGGCGAGCAGCACAAGCGGCCGACCGTTGCCTGGCACCTGGATGCTGCCGTTGACGATACCGTCCGAGACGATGTTGAAGCCGTCGGCGTGTTCGATCGCCGGGCCTTCGAGCTGCGCGCCCATCCGGTCGGTCCGGTTCGTAATCGAGTAGCCGCTGTTGAGGAAAGTCGCGATCCCGGCGGGCGTGAACTTGTCGTCTTGAGGCCCTCGGACGACGCGGATTGGCCCGTCGTAGCGCGGCCGACGATCCGCCGGCAGGCTGCATTCGTCGCCAGCGGAAGCGCCGACAACCGGCAGCCGGTCGCCGGTCCGAAGCGCCCGACCTTCGAAGCCGCCGATCCCGGAGCGCGAATGGGTCGACTGGCTGCCGAGCGTCGGCGCCACCGCGAAACCGCCGGCCGCCGCAACATAAGCGTACACGCCCGCCGCCGCCGCGCCGATCTCGATGCGGTCGCCGTCGTGAAGGAGAAAGGAGCGCCAGCCCTCGGCGCGCCGGCCGTTGATCGCTACCGGCATTTCTGCCCCGGCGACGGCGAGAAGGCAGTCGCCGCCTGCGACCGTGGCGCTGAACCCGGTCATGGTCATCTCGATTGCCGCCGCGCCGGGCGCGTTGCCGACTAGCCGATTGGCGATCCGCATGGCGACGACGTCCATCGCGCCGGAGCCGGATATGCCGAAGCGCTGATATCCGAACCGGCCGAAGTCCTGCAGCGTCGACGACAGGCCGGGCCTCGCGATAACCAGATCGGCGCTCACAACGCAGCCTCCCGCTCGGCGACGATCTCGCCGGCCTCCGCGGCGCGACACAAACGCTCGTACTCGCGCGCCGAGATGGGCTCGAAGCGGATCCGATCGCCGGCTTCGAACAGGAACGGTCGACCGTTCCGCGTCGGATCATAGGAGCGCACCGGCGTCTGTCCGAGCAGCCGCCAGCCGCTCGGCACTTCCAGCGGTGGCGACACCGCCGCCTGACGGCCGCCGATCGAGACGCTGCGCGGCGGCGTTCTCGGCCGTGGATCGGCGCGACGGCTGGTGTGCAGCGCCTCCGGCAAGCCGCCGAGATAGGCGAACCCGGGCGCGAAGCCGATCATGTGCACGCGATAGATCGCGCTGCTGTGGAGCGCGATCGCCTCGTCGGACGAAAGATCGTGGAGCGCGGCGACGTGATCGAGATCGACGCCGTGCTCGCCGCCATAAAGGACCGGGACGCGCCAGATCGCGCGCGACTCGTCCGTCCGCTCCGGAACGGCGGATGAGCCGAGGGCGGCGCAATTATCTTCGCGCTGGGACGCTCGCGCCTGCAGAGCGCCGACCTCGGCGCGAAGCCGATCGGGAGCGAGGGTCAGCGGATCGTAGACCAGAAGCAGCGAGCGGTAGGTCGGCACGACCTCCTTCAGGCCGGCGAGCCCAAGCGCTTCGATCGCCGATCCAAGCGCGACGACGCGCATGTTGACGCCCTCGTCGACGTCGTCGCCGAACTCAACCACCAATCCGCCATCGCCCGCATCGAGCAAGCGCGGCGGCGCCCATCCTTCGATCATTCGCGTCCGCTCCGAGCCCTTTTGATCGGCGCCGAACTCAACAACAAACGTGCCACTCGAGCGCACGCCTCATCTGACCGTTCGGTCGGCGATCCCGCTTTCCGATGTCGTTCGCCCACGATTCCACGCGTGTTCTCAAGGGTCAAAGATCGACAGAGGGCCGCGCTCGTCAGTCGCCTTTCTTCATTTCGGCCGCTGTCGCGAACGCGGTCCTCCGACCCCGTCGCGCGCCCACGAAATGAGCAAACGGCGCCGAAAAATTCCACTTGAGCGCCGCCGGTATACCATTCAACATCATGTTGTTATCGGCCGAATGGCTGCTCTGGCGCAACCACGCCGCCTGCGATTTCGGAACTCATCATGGCCACCGCGTTATCGAGCAAGACGGACAGCGCCGGGACGCGGCGGAGGGCGGAGCGCGTCGAGCAGTCGATTGTTCTGCCGGCCAGACGCGGCAAGGCGGTGCGGCTCCGCGCCGGCCGGCGGCTGCGGCTGGTCAACCCATACGGGGTGCAGGCGGTCGACCTCTGGGCCTTCGTCGACGGCGACATCGGCGAACACCTCTCGATGGAGCACTTCCGATCAGTCCACAGCACGATCTTTGCGACGGTCGATACGCCGCTGGTCAGTAACGCGCAGCGACCGCTGCTGACGATCATCGAGGACACCTCGTCCGGCCGCCACGACACGCTGCTGTGCCCATGCAACGAGCCGCTTTATCGGCAGCTTGGCGCCAAGCCTGGCCATCGCAGTTGCACCGACAATCTCCACGAGGGTCTCGGCGAGCTCGGCCTCGTCGCGCCGTTCACGCCGGCCTCGCTCAATCTCTTCATGAGCGTCGAAGTGCGGCCGGACGGATCCCTCGAACGCCGCCTGCCTTCGTCAAAACCTGGCTCCTACCTAGTGCTGCGCGCAGAGGTCGACGTCGTGATCGCCTTCTCCTGTTGCCCCCAAGACATCACGCCGATCAACGGCCCCGAACGGACGCCGCGCGACTGCCTGATCGAGATCCTCGCTCCGACGGCGGAGAACGCCTGATGGACGCCAGCGCCGAACCGCTGATCCGACTCCGCGAGCTGCGGAAGTCATTCGATTCGAACGAAGTCCTGAAGAACATCGCGATCGACGTTCACCAGGGCGAAGTCGTGTCGATCATCGGCGCCAGCGGCTCCGGCAAGAGCACGTTCCTGCGCTGTCTCAATGTGCTCGAGATGCCCGACGGCGGCCGGATGCAGTTCGAGGATTTCGATTTCGACTTCGAACCGGGCGCGCGAAACCAACCCACTCCCGCCGACTTGCGCCGCCTCCGGGCGCGCATCGGCATGGTCTTTCAGAGCTACAACCTCTGGCCGCACATGACGGTGCTCGAGAACATCGTCGAGGCGCCAATCCGGGTCAAAGGCGAGCCGAAGAGGCAGGCGATCGAGCGCGCCGAGGCGCTGCTCGAGCGGATCGGACTCGTCGACAAGCGCGACGCCCGTCCGACCCGCCTGTCGGGCGGCCAGCAACAGCGAGTCGCCATCGTGCGGGCCCTCGCTATGACGCCGAAGCTGATGCTGTTCGACGAGGTCACGTCCGCCCTCGATCCCGAGCTGGTCGGCGAAGTGCTCGCGCTGATGGCCGCGCTCGCGGCCGAGGGCATGACGATGCTGCTCGTCACCCACGAGATCGCGTTCGCCCGCGACGTCAGCTCGCGCGTGCTGTTCTTCGACAAAGGCGTGATCGCAGAGGAGGGACCGTCAGGCGAGGTGCTGCGCGATCCGAAGAGCGAGCGCCTGCGCCAGTTCCTGAAGCGCATTTTGCACGAAGACACCCTGCAGGCGAGGCTTCCGCCGTCCTTGACGGGCGTCGCGGCAGAACTGCTGCGGGAGGCGTGACATGCTCCAAGACTGGTGGCTCGATTTCCAGCCCTATGTCGGCGGTTTCGCCGAGGCGAGCGTGGTCGTACTCGCGTTGTCGGTCTGCGCGATCGTGGTCAGTTGGGTCTGCGGCCTGCTCGTGGCCCTGACCAATCGATCCCCGATCCGGTTGTTGCGCTACATCAGCGGCTTTTACGTCTGGTTCATCCGCGGCACGCCAGCGCTCGTCCAGATCTTCATTGTGTACTTCGGCTTGCCCCAGATCGGCCTGCGCATGTCGCCGTTCGTTGCAGGGGTGGTCGCGCTCGGGCTCAACGGCGGCGCCTACATCGCCGAGATCGTCCGATCGGGCCTGCTAGCGATTCCTAAAGGACAGATGGAATCGGCCCAGGCGCTTGGCATGAGTCGGACACACATGATGGGCAGAATCATTCTGCCGCAGGTGTTCCGCATCATTCTGCCGCCGATCACCAACGAAGCGATCACGATGGTGAAAAACACGTCGCTCCTGTCGACCATCACGGTCGTAGAGTTGACCCTCTATTCGCAGACCATCATCTCGACGACGTTCCGTCCGTTCGAGTTCTATATCGCGACAGCTCTGATCTATCTCGCCATGACCACAATCATCTCGCAGGGCGCGCTCGAGCTAGAGCGCCGCTACGCCGAATAACCGTGAGCTTCACGATGAGCGTTCTGTCGATCGACTCACTCGAAACCCCGCGCTTCTGCGGCGTGCCGACTTTCATGCGGTTGCCTCAGGCGAACTCGCGGGAGGAGCTCGAGCTGCTCGACGCGGCGATCATCGGGCTGCCTTCGGATTCTGGAGCGCCTTTCCGCACCGGCGCGCGCTTTGGCCCCAACGCGGCGCGCGCCATGTCGATCATGCTGCGGCCGATCAATCCATACCGCGGCCTCAACGTCTTTGAGCGCCTGCGCTGCGCCGACGCGGGCGACGCGCCTGTCGTGCCGGGATATCTGATTGAAACCCTCGATCGGCTGGAGGCGTCGGTCGGGACGCTGGTCGACGCCGGAGTCGCCCCGTTCGGCATCGGCGGCGACCATTCGGTCACGCTCGCGGCGCTGCGCGCGGTCGCGCGCCGGCGCGGACCGCTCGCACTCGTCCATTTCGATTCCCACACCGACACCTGGGACAGCTATTTCGCCGGCAAGGAATACAGCGCTGGCACGCTGTTCCGCCGCGCCGCTGAGGAAGGCATTGTTTCCCCCGAGCATTCCGTCCAGATCGGCATGCGCGGCTCGCAGTTCGCCTCAAACGACGTCAGCCAATCGGCCGACCTCGGCTACGAAGTCGTGACGACCGACAATCTGTTCAAGATCGGCGCGGAGGCGCTCGCGGCTCGTATCGCGGCGCGGACAGCCGGCTGGCCGGTCTACCTGACTTTCGATCTCGATTTCGTCGATCCGGCTTTCGCTCCGGCGGTCGAAACGCCCGAAGCGGGCGGCCCGACCGCGCGCGAGGCGCTCGATCTCCTGCGTCGGCTGAAGGGCCTCGATCTCGCCGGCTGCGACGTCGTCGAACTCTGCCCGCCTTTCGATCAACCGGCGCAAATCACCGCCCTCCTCGCCGCCACGGTGCTCGCCGAGCTCCTGGCGCTCAAGGCGGAGGCGACGTGAGCGAGGGCCAACCCTCCGTCCGCAGACGCGCAAGGCCGCAGACCCGCCGCCCTGTTGCAACCGTCACAACCGCACAAACAGAGAGGAACCACGCATGCGCATGAGACTTCTGCCCGCACTCGCCGCCGCCGTTCTCGGCGTCATCTTCGGTTCGCTCGCCAACGCGCAGGACCTCGAACTCCTGAAGCCCGGCAAGCTCCTGGTTGCGACCGAGGGCACCTATCCGCCCTTCAGCATGCGTGCGGCCGATGGCCAGCTCGACGGTCTTGAGATCCGCGTCAGCAAGGAGATCGCCAAGCGACTGAACCTCGAATACGAGCCGGTGATCATCAAGTGGGAGTCCCTGCTCGTCGGACTCGCCGCCGATCAATACGACTTCGCCTCGGACGCCATGGACATCACCGCCGAGCGGCAGAAGGCGGTGACCTTCGCCGACGGTTGGCTCGAGTCCGGCGGCCGCATCGTCACCAAGCAGGGGTCGTCGATCAAGACGCCGGCCGACATCAAGGGCAAGACCGTCGGCGTGCTCGTCTCCTCCACCTGGCAGAAGCTCGCCGAAGAGCGCGGCGCGACCACAAAGGCCTACAAGGCCGAGTCCGACGCGCTCCAGGATCTCGCCAACGGCAACGTCGACGCCGTGATCACCGACTCGATCGCCGCGGCCTACGCGATCCAGGCCTCCAAGCTGCCGCTGACGCTCGTCGACGAGTATCTGAGCCACATCCAGAAGGGCTTCCCGTTCAAGAAGGGCAAGCCGAACCTGGTCAAGGCGGTCAACAAGGCGCTCGCCGACATGATCGCCGACGGCACCTACGCCAAACTGACGTCGCCACTGATCGGCTTTTCGCCAGCGCCGAAGGACCCCATCCGCTCGCAACTCTGACGACCGCTCGGCTGGCCGGGGCTCCGCGCTCCGGCCAGCCCGTTTCCGAATACATTCCAGGCGCGCTCAGCAATCGGACGGACTGTGAGCACCTCATCGAGATCGATCGCCGCCATCGCCGAAGACGACCGCGACAAGAGCCTCGGCCAGACGGCCTATGACGCCTTGCTCGACAGTCTGATCCGGCGCGAGATTCCGGTCGGCGCGGTTCTGCAGGAGCGCCGCATCGCCGAGACGCTGGAGATGTCGCGCACGCCTGTGCGCGACGCGCTCAAGCGGCTGGAGAGCGAAGGCTTCATCACCCGCAAGGCGGGCGGCGTGCTGGTCGTCAAGGAATTCTCGACGCGCGAGCTGATCGAGACGCTGAACGTCCGCCAGATCCTCGAGATGGAGAGCGTCCGCCTCGCCTGTGGCGAGATCCCCGGCGCCGAACTCGACGCGATCGAGGCGGCGATCCGGGAGTTGCTCGCCGCCCCGGGAGTGGACGCCGTTCAGGACTGGACCGTCGACAACCGCTTCCATCGCATGATCGCCGAATGGAGCGGCAACGCAGTGCTCGCCAAGCACATCAACGACCTGCGCCTGAAGACGCACATGTTCAACATGAACCGCGTCCCCGAGCGATTCGAGATCGGCCACCGCGAACACCTCGCCATCATCGACGCTCTAAGGCGCGGCGACCGCGCCGCCGCGCGCGACGGCATAAGGTCTCACGTCGAGAACGTGAAGATGAGCATCCTCGAAAAGCTCCGGTTGGTGTGAGGACGACATGGGCAGCGAGAAGATCGACGAAAAGACCCGCGGCGTCTTCATCATCGCGCCGACGCCGTTCACCGACGACGGCGAAATCGATTACCGCAGCACGGACGCTCTGATAGATTTCTATTTCGAGTGCGGCGTCGCCGGCGTCACCATCCTCGGCGTGCTCGGCGAGGCGCAGAAACTCACGCCAGCCGAAGCGCGCGCCTTCCTCGAGCACGTCATGAAGCGCGTGGACGGCCGCAAGCCGATTGTCGTCGGCGCGAGCAACCCCGGCACCGACAACCTCGTGCGCTTCGCCCGCATGGCGATGGACCTCGGGGCGGCCGGCCTGATGATCGCGCCACAATCCGGCATGCGCGCCGACGACCAGATCTACGCCTATTGGGACGAGGTGCTGTCGCGCCTCGGCGACGGCGCGCCGGTCTGTTACCAGGACTATCCGCAGACGACCAACACCGTGACCTCAGTCGCAGTGCTTCATCGCCTGATCGACGCCTTTCCGAACCTCGTTATGCTGAAGCACGAGGAGAGCCCAGGCCTCGCTAAGATCAGCAAGCTGCGCGAGCGCTCCGATCGCGGCGAGGGTCGGCGCGTCAGCATCCTCGTGGGCAACGGCGGCATCCATCTGCCGCAGGAGCTACGACGCGGCGTCGACGGCGCTATGACTGGCTTCGCCTACCCGGAAATGCTGGTCCGGGTCTGCGAGCTGTTCTTCGCCAGCGAGGTTGAACGCGCCGAGGACCTCTACGATCTCTATCTGCCGATCCTGCGGCACGAGCAGCAGCTTGGCTTCGGGCTCGCGATCCGCAAGGAGATCTTGCGTCGGCGCGGAATCATCGCCTCCGCGGCGACGCGCCATCCCGGCCCGACACTGGCGCCTCGCGACCATGAAGAACTCGACCAGCTGATGAACCGGCTGGCGCGCAAGCTGCATGCGGTAGGGTAAGCCAATGGACTTCGGACTGAAAGGACGCGCCGCCCTCGTGCTCGGCGGAAGCCGCGGTCTCGGCCGCGCCAGCGGCGAGGCGCTTGCCGCCGAAGGCGCGACGGTCATTTTGGCTGGGCGCGACGAGCAGGCGCTCGAAGACGCCATTGCCGCGATCCGCGCGGCCGGCGGCGCGGCGAGGGCGCTCCGCCTCGACCTTGCCGACCGGGCCGGGCTCGAAGTCGCGCTGGCGAGCGTCGCCGACCAGCCGATCGATATCCTGATCAACAACGGCGGTGGCCCGCCGCCAGGTCCGGTCGCCTCGGCGACAAGCGAGATTTGGAGCCTTCAGTTCGAAACGATGGTCAACGCGCTCTTCTTCGTGACGTCCCGCCTTCTGCCGGGCATGCGGGCGCGCAAATGGGGACGGGTCGTCAACATTGTCTCTTCCGGCGTCGTTCAGCCGATCCCGAATCTCGGCCTCTCCAACGCCCTGCGCGCCTCAATCGTCGGTTGGGCGAAGACGCTCGCCGCCGAAGTCGCCGTCGACGGCGTCACCGTCAATTCGGTGCTGCCGGGCCGAATCCACACCGAACGGGTCGACAGTCTCGACGCCGCTGCGGCGAAGCGAACCGGCAAGACCGTCGAGGAGATCGCCGCGGCCTCCCGCGCCACGATCCCGGTCGGGCGCTACGGCGCGCCCAAGGAGTTCGCCGATGTCGTCGCGTTTCTGGCGAGCGAACGGGCGAGCTACGTCACCGGCTCGATGGTGCGCGTCGACGGCGGGGCGATCCGGAGCGTTTAGAGCAGGGCCGACGACAGGGGCCGCGCCGGTCGCAGTTGGCGCGCGAACCAAGACAGAGAACGCCGCGCGCGGCCAGGAGCAGAGAAGCCTCTCGATGAAATGCCTGATCGTGCAACCGATTCACGCCGACGGCTTCGCTGCGCTGCGCGAGGCGGGCGTCGAGGCGGTCCTCTGTCCCGACGCCGGCATGGCGACCGTCGCGCGGATGATTCCAGGCGCGGCCGCCGTCATCACCCGCAACGCCGGCCTGTCGCGCGACGCCATTCGCGCGGCCGACGCGCTCAAAGTGGTGGTCGTGCATGGAACCGGCCATGACCACGTCGACATCGGCTTCGCAACGGAACGGGGCGTCCTGGTCTGCAACACGCCTGGACTCAACGCCCGCTCGGTCGCCGAACTGACGCTCGGGCTTGCGCTCGCCGCCGCGCGCCTGATTCCAGCCGCCGACCGCAGCGAACGGTCGGGAGTCCACGGCTTCCGCGAGGCGGAGTTGTTCGTCGAACTCCACGGCAAGACGGCGCTGATCGTCGGCTGGGGCGCGACCGGCGCCTTGGTCGGCCGGATGTTGCGCGACGGGCTCGGCATGCGCGTCGTCGTCTGCTCGCCGCGCATCGCCGACCTCGACGGTTTCGAGCGCGTCGCGAGCCTCCGCGATGGCCTCGCTCAAGCGGACCTGATCTCGCTGCATACGTCGCTGCGGCCCGAAACGCGCGGTCTGGTCGGCACCGAAGCGCTCGCGGAGGTGAAGCGCGGCGCCATCCTGATCAATACGGCGCGCGGCGCCCTCGTCGACGAGACTGCGCTTGCGGAAGCGATCGCTGACGGCCGGATCCGCGCCGCAGCGCTGGACGACTATTCTGTCAACGCCGCGATCGGTCCCCTCGCCGCTTCGCCGCGCGTGATCTTCACGCCTCATCTCGGCGCCGCGACGAACGATGCGCTCCAGCGCGTCGCGGTCGCCGCCGCGCGGACCGCGCTCGCCGTCCTCGCCGGCGAACGGCCGGCGACGGCGCTCAACCTTCAAATGGACGCTCGCCCGTGACCCGCACGATCGTCAAAAATCGCGCCACCCTGGATACGATCGAGCGCCTGTTCGATCGCATCAACGCAATCTCCCTGCCAGGTCCCGGCTACACACGACCATCGTACAGCGTGCTGGAGAGCCGCGCGCACGCGGTCATCGCTGAGCACGCTGCGGCGCTCGGCCTGACAGCGACACGCGACGCGGGCCTGAACCTCTACGTCCGTGTCCCAGGCCGAGACCCGGCAGCCACGCCGCTGTTCGTCGGTTCCCACCTCGACACCGTGCCGAACGGCGGCGCCTATGACGGCGTCGCCGGCGTCGTTGGCGCGATGGCGCTGGCGAGCGATCTCGTCGCGGCCGGCGAACGCCCGACAGGCGACCTCGTCGTCATCGTGACGCGGGCGGAAGAGAGCGTCTGGTTCCCGGTCTCCTACATCGGCTCGCGCTCGGCGCTCGGACGTCTTGCGCCGGAGGATCTCGGCGCCCGTCGCGCCGACACCGGTCGCACGCTCGCCGAGCACATGCGCGAGGAAGGCGGCGACCCCGAGGCGGCGCTCAGCGGCGCCGGGCTCGCGCCCGCCCGCTTCGTCGAACTCCACATCGAACAGGGTCCAGCGCTCGAGGCGGCGGGCGAACCCTTCGCCGTGGTGAGCGGCGTGCGCGGCGGCGTGCGTTACCGCGAGGCCTCGATCCACGGCGCCTGGGCGCATTCCGGCGCCGCGCCGCGCAAGGCGCGTTCGGATACGGTGTTCGCGCTCGCCGATCTGGTCACGGCGATGGATCGCGCCTGGGAGACGATCGACGGCGAGGACCTCGACCTCTCGGTCACTTTCGGCCGGGTCGACGCGGCGACGCCGGAGCACGCCTTCGCCAAAGTGCCGGGCCATCTCGACTTCTGCGTCGACCTGCGCAGCGACGATGTCGCCGTGCTCGACCGCGCTGACGCGATCCTGAAGCGCGAAATCGCCCGCATCGAACGGGCGCGCTCGCTGCGCTTCAGCCTCCGTCAGCAATCGCGCAGCGCGCCGTCGCGGCTCTCGGCGCGACTTGGCGGCGCGATCGCCGAGGCGGCGCGTGGGCTCGGATTTGCGCCGCGCGCAATCCTGTCGGGCGGCGGCCACGACGCCGCCGCCTTCGCGCAGGCCGGCTGGGAGGCTTCAATGATCTTTCTGCGTAACGCCAACGGCAGCCACAACCCCGACGAGGCGATGGATGTCCGCGACCTCGTCGCGGCGGTGCAGGCGCTGCGCGCGGCGCTGCCGGCGATCCAGACCATGCCGCCAGAGGCGGCGCCCTGAACCGACGAAGCGCCCCATGTCCCCATCGTCCTCACGAGAGTTCGAATCCCTGACGCCGCTCAGCGCCATCGAAAAGGGCCGCGAGGCAGCCTTCCCCGCCGCGGAGTTCGCCGAGCGGCAGGCGCGAGCGCGCGCTGCGGTTGCGCGCGCGGGACGCGAAGCTCTGGTCGTCGCCGGACCGGAGACGATCTACTGGCTGACAGGTCGCCAGACCGCGGGCTATTTTGCCTTCCAAGCTCTCGTCCTGCCGGCGGAGGGCGAACCGGCGCTACTGGTGCGCCAACTCGAACTTCCCGGCGCCATCGCCAACACTTGGCTCGACGCCATCGTGGCCTACCAGGACGGCGAGGACCCCGCCGCGGCGCTGGCCGCGCTGCTGAAGCGCATGCAGATCGGCTCTCCGGCGATCGAACTCGGCGGATGGTTCGTCTCGCCCGTCCTCGCGGCGCGCATCGCCGCGGCGATCGGGGTCGTCGCTCTGCCGGACGGCTCGGCGATCCTGCCGCCGCTGCGGATGGTCAAATCGCCGGCCGAGCTCGACGCCATTCGAGCCGCCGCTCGCTACGCCGAAGCCGGCATTGTCGCTGGCGTCCAAGCCTGCCGGAAGGACGCCGACGAGAACGCCGTCGCCGCCGCGATGCTGGCCGCCGCGGTCGCCGCCGGCTCGGAGGCGACGGCGATGGAGCCGCTGGTCTCGTCCGGCCCACGCAGCGGCCTGCCGCACATGACTTGGCGCCGCCGCCGACTCGACCAGGGCGACGCGGTGTTTCTCGAGCTCGCCGGCAGCCACGCGCGCTATCATGCGGCGCTGATGCGCAGCGTCTGGATCGGCCCGCCGCCCGCCGAAGCGCAACGCATGATGGACTGCGCGCTCCGCGCCCTTGAAGCTGCGCTGGCGGCGATCCGGCCGGGCCGCACTTGCGCCGAACCGCACGAGGCGGCTGAGCGGGTAATCCACGCGGCCGGCTACGCCGACGCCTTCCGCAAGCGCATCGGCTACTCGATGGGCGTCGCCTTCGCGCCCGACTGGGGCGAGGGCGGCCTGCTCAGCCTCTTTTCCGGCGTCGAGACGATTCTCGAACTCGGCATGGTTTTCCACCTGCCGGCGACGTTGCGCGTCTTCGGCGTCTGGACCGTCGGCGCCTCCGAGACCGTGATCGTGACGAAGGACGGCGCCGAGCCGCTCTCGAACCTGCCGCGCGCCATGACAATCCGCTGACCCCCCCCTGCCCGCAAAGGAGGCGATCTGTGAGATCGCCGAAGGAGCAACCATGTTCGATGGACGCTATTTTCCGCTCGACGAGTACGAGGCGCGCTGGAGGCGCGTCATGGAAGAGATGCGCGCCCGCGGCTTCGAGACCGCGGTCGTGTTCGGGCGCGCCGGCGGGACTACAGACCACTGCGGCGACGTCCTCTTCCTATCGAACCATTACGCGATCAGCGGCGGCGTGGATTCGCTGATCTGGACGGCTCGCTCATTTGCGGCGGTAATCCTGCAGCAGGGCCGGCCGCCGCAGCTCCACATCGACGAGCCGGAGCCGCGGCGCGACCTCGTCTCGATCGACGACGTCCGCTGCAGCCATCACCCGTTCGCGAGTGTCGCAGAGGCGTTGGTCGAGCGCCGCATCAAGGGTCGTGTCGCGCTGGCGGGAACGCAGTTCGTCCCGATCAAGTATTATCGCCAACTCGTCGAGGGGGCTCCCGGCGTCGAATGGATCGAGGCCGACGACCTCGTCCGCCGCGTGCGTCGGCTCAAGAGCCCGCGCGAGCTCGATTGCTACCGGATCGCCGGCGAGGCGGCGACCGCCAGCATCGATATCCTGATGCAGGGTCTGACCACCGGTCTTTCCGAGCGCGAGGCCGCCGGCGAAGCGGCGCGCGAAGTTGTTCGCCGAGGCGGGCGACTGCAGATGATCGGCGCCAACCACGGCGAAACGCTCGGCTTCGACCAGCGCTTTCCACTGGCCGGTTCCAGCGCCGACACGCCGAAGCCCGGCGACGTCGTCACCGGCACGATTCACGCGGCCTTCTATCAGGGCTACTACCTCGATCCGGGCCGCACCTCGGTTCGCGGTCAGCCGAACGCCAGCCAGCGCCGGCTGATCGCGGCCGCCGCAGACATCGTCCATCAACTCTCGGACATGGTGCGTCCCGGCGCGAAGCTGCTCGACGTGGCGGCCGAAGGCGACCGCCTGACGGAGGCCTTCGGCGGCAGCGTCTCGGCGGTGATGAAGAACTTCCCGTTTTTCGGCCACGGCATCGGGCTCAGCTTCGAGCAGCCGCGCATCTCGACCGTGATGTCGCTGCCGACCGATGTGGTCGAACCGAACATGGTGTTCGGCGTCGAGGTGTTCCTCGCCGACGAGGGCGTGGGCGCGGCGTTCTTCGAAGACAACCTGATCATCGGCGAGAACGGCAACGAACTGCTGACCCGATCGCCGAGCCTGTGGTGGTGACGGGGCCGGGCGAGCGCGACGAGGCGGCGCCGCTACGCCTCGACGGCGGCGCTTCGGCGTCGTCTCGGCCGCTTGCGCGATCCCGCGAGCGGTGGCGCCGCCGCAAACGCCTGCGAAAGATGGCGTCGCATTGCCTCCGCCGCACTGTCCAGATCGCCGTCGACAATCGCGTCGATGACGGCGAGATGCTCGCGACACGGTTCGCGCACACGGCGTCGATCGCCGCAACCGCTGAATTCGAGCAGCCGCCTCAGCCGGTTCTGCTGCCGGATGGCGCGCAGAACGCGCGCATTGCCGCTGAACTCGGCGATCATCTCGTGAAAGACGGCGTCGGCTGCGAACAGGCGCCGACTGTCGACCGCCGCGATGTCGGGATGGGAGATGAGCGAGAGATGCTGGCGCCGGACCCGCTCGAGCGCGACCGAATCAACGCGGAAATTCGGCAACCGGAATGCCGCCGGTTCCAGAGCGAGCCGAAAGTCGCAGCTTGCCCGCAAGGATGCAACGGAGTCGAGCGTCGAGCCGAACGTCCAGCCGCATCCCTGGTTGCGCTCGATGAGGCCGTCCTCGGCAAGCCGCGCCAGCGCGCGCTGCGCGACCAGACGGTCGAAGCCGTAACGCCGCTCGACCTCGTTGTGGGTGAGGCTATCGGAGATCGCGCCGGAGAGCCGATCACCGACCAGCCGCTTGTAGAGCTGGTGATCGGCGCTCGACAGCGCCTCGATCTCGAGCCGATACAGCGCGTCGAACGGCCGCGCGAGAAAGAAGCCCCGGTCGCGCCGCGCCTCGACGACGCACTGCGCGGCGAACCGTTCGAGCGCGACTCTCACCGGCGTGCGCGACACGCCAAAGAGATCGCCGAGCGGCTGTTCGCGGAGATGGCGCCCCCGCTCCACACGCGCGTGGCGCATGAAATCGAGAATCTGGTTAGCAAGCCGATGGCGGCTCGGACTGGAGGATCGCGTCATCGCGCTACGTCCTCTCTCCTTTCGCGCGCAGCGTCCCGAGCCGAACGCCCAAGACGGCGACGCGAGGCAGCGCTCCGACAGCCGCACGTTTGCCTACGAGCCATAAGAATCCGGCGCGTCGAGAGGACAGTCGCCGGCCTCGCCGTGGCGCATTCGCCTCCGCGCGGCGAGTTTGGTTGCTTGCCCCTCGTGATCACAGGATTGTATTGGTCGATGCCGTCAAAGCAAAATCGAACGGCCACGGCTCGAAACGACGCCGTCGGCGCGTCGCGCCGGTTCCGAAGACAAAGGCTGGCGATCACGAGCGCCGCGGCTTCAGCCGCACATGCCGAGTTCCGCTTATGACCGCCGGTCCTGACCTCGCGCGCATGAAGCGCGACCTTGCCGATCTCGTCGGAATCGACAGTCAGAACCCGCCCGGGCGCGAACGCGAAGTCGCCGAACGGGTCCGCGACTTGCTCGTTCCGACCGGCTTCGACATCGCGCTTGCGGAATACGCCGAAGGCCGCGCCAACGTCGTCGCCCGATTGTCGAACGGTCCGGGGCCAGTCTTCGCCTTCAACACCCACATGGACGTCGTGCCGGTAGGCGGAGGGTGGAGCAGCGATCCGCTTGTGCTGCGCGAGGACGCCGCCGCAGGCAGACTCTACGGTCGCGGCGCCTGCGACGCCAAAGGCGCGCTGGCGGCGATGATCGAAGCGATGCGCCTGCTTGCGACAGACCGGCCCCGCTGGTCCGGGACCTTGCTCGGCATCTTTGTGGCCGACGAGGAAGCGGCGAGCGCCGGCGCCAAGGCGATCGTCGCCGCAGGCGGGCCGCGGATCAATTTCGCGGTCGTCGGCGAGCCGACATCGAATGCCGCCGTCAGCGCGCATAAGGGCAGCCTGCGTCCAGTCGTCCGCGTCCGCGGCGTCGCCGCCCATTCCGGAACGCCCGATCTCGGCGACAACGCCATCTATCGGGCGAGCGAGTTGGCGCTGCTGATCAAGCGCCGCCACGACGAGGTCGTGAGCCGGCGTCGTCATCGCCTCGTCGGCGCGGCGAGCCTGACAGTGACCCGAATCAGCGGCGGCCACGCCGACAATGTCATTCCCGACGCCTGCGACCTGCTGCTCGATCGCCGGATATTGCCCAGCGAAGACGAGAGCGCGGTCGTCGCCGACCTCCAGGCGCTGATCGAGGAGGCGCGCGCGAACTCCGGCCTGCGCGCAGAAATCGTCGAATTCAGGCCGACGACGGGCGGCGCGATCGAGACGCCTGAAGACGCGCCGATTGTGCGCGCCGCGCTCGACGCCTGCCGGGCCGCAGGCGTCGTCGATCCGGGCCCATTCGGCTTCCAGGGCGGTTGTGACCTCGTTCACTTCCGCGCGCTCGGCGCCAGCGGCGTCGTCATCGGCCCGGGCGATCTCGCCGTCGCCCACAAGCCGGACGAGTTCGTGCCCGTCGGCGAATTCGTCGCCGCCGCAGGCCTCTACCGCGATCTGGTTCTGACAATGCTTGGCTGACGCAAGCGGAGAAGACGACGAGCCGCGGGCGGGTCGTTCCTGCGGCTGTCCGACTCTCCTCTCGCAGACAACTTTCCGACGGCTCGAACAGTTCGAGCGCTCTGGCGCCCCAACACTCATCAGGAGGAACATCATGAAAGACATCGACGAGTGCCGGCAGCGACTCCACGGCCTCTTCAACATCGCTGTTACGCCCTTTCAACGCGACGGCGCCTTCGATCATGCGGGACTGGCTCGTTCGATCGAGCGCGTCATCGGCCTCGGCTTCGACGGCGTGCTGATCGGCGGCACTTATGGCGAGTTTCCTGCGATGACCCCGGAAGAGCGCGCCGAGCTGTTTCGGCGTGCAATGGACATCGTCGGCGATCGCGCGCCGGTCATGCTGTGCTCGGCCGCCTCCAACGTCCGGCGGGCGCGCGAGCTGACCAAACTCGCCGGCGAACTCGGCGGCCTGCCGATGGTGACGGCGCCCTTCGTATCGGAAGTGACGGACGGCCAGATCGAGGCCTTCTTTCGCGAAATGGCGCCGCTGTCGAAGACCGGCGTCCTCGTCTACAACGCGCCGGGCATCGGGGTCACCTTGTCGCCGCGCCTGCTCGAACGCATCGCCGACATCGACGGCGTCGTCGGCGTCAAGCAGGGCGACCTCGCGCCGACGGCGATCGACGAGATCGGCAACCGCCTCAAGGGCCGCCTGAGGCTGTTCTGCGCGTCCGATCTCGCCTTCCTTGGCCCGATGGCGCTCGGCTTCGACGGCGTCAGCTCGACCAACAGCTCGGCGCTGCCCGAACTGATTCTGAAGGCGTATCGCGCCATCGAGTCCGGCGATGCAGCGACCGCCCGCGATCTGCACCGCCTTTGGTTCCCGCTGCGCGAACTCGCGCGCCGCTTCGGCCAGCCGCAGACCACCAAGGCGACGATGAATCTGCGCGGTTTCGACGGCGGTTCGGTTCGCCCGCCGCTGATCGATCTCGGTGAGGCGGAAGTCGCCGCCATCGCCGAGGTTATGACCGCGCTCGCCGCGGATCCGCGAACCGGCGTCGCGATCGCGTGACGGCTCTCGCCCCTCGGGCCGCGACCGAAGGCTGCAAAGCGGCGCAGGCGGCGGCGATCCGCTCCATCGCGGCGCCCAGCTCGTCCTCCTTGCGCGCGTAGCCGATGCGCAGATGACCCGGCGCGCCGAAGGCCGAACCGTGGACCAGCCCGACCCGCGCCGTCTCGAGCGGATGGTCGGCGATGTCGAGATCATCCGCCAGCGCAGCGCCGGACGGCCGACGCCTGCCGATCAGACGGAAACAATCGACCCAGACGTAGGAGGCGCCGCCGAGAACCGCAGCCCTCAAGCCGTCGATGCACGCGACGGCGTCGAGGACGATGTCGCGACGTCGCCGCAGCGTTGCGCGCCGCTCCGCGAGGAACGTTTGATCGCCGTCGAGGGTGGCGATCGCGGCGGCCTGCGAAGTGGAACTGGGGTTCGAAATCGACTACGACTGCAGCGTTTGCATTGCGGCGACGAACCGTGCCGGCCCGCCGGCGAAGCCGAGGCGCCAGCCGGTCATCGAATGGCTCTTGGACACGCCGTTGACGGTCAGAACGCGATCCGCCAGCCGCGGTTCGACCGCCGCCGGCGTTGCGAAGCGGCCGGCGTAGACGAGATGTTCGTAAATGTCGTCCGCCGTCGCCAACACGTGCAGATGGCGCAGCAACACCTGGCAAAGCTTCGCGATCTCAGCATGAGAATAGAGTGCGCCGGTCGGATTGTCGGACGAATTGAGAATCAACCAGCGGGTGCGCGGGCCGATCGCCGCTTCGAGGGCCTCGGGCGTCAGCTTCTAGCCGTCGACTTCCTTGCCGGCGACGATCCGCGCCTCCCCCTCGGCGATCGCGACCATGTCGGGATAGGACACCCAGTAGGGAGCCGGAACGATAACCTCGTCTCCGGAAGAAACGGTCGCGAGCAGTGCATTGAAGATGAGATGCTTAGCGCCCGTTCCAGCGATCACTTCATCGGGGCGGAAGCTGAGACCGTTGTCGCGGGCGAACTTGGCGATGATCGCCGCCTTCAGGCTCGCGGCGCCGGCGACCGGCGCGTACTTGGTCTCGCCGCGATCGATGTGGCGGCGACGGCCGTCGCGTGGATGGGCTCAGGGGTCACGAAATCGAGCTCGCCCTCGCCGAGGTCGACCACCTCCCGCCCGGCGGCGACGAGCGCGCGAACTTGGTCGGAAATCACGGCGGTCGGAGAAGCGCGCACGCGGCGCATCCACGGCGCGACATCGGCAAAGCTCATGCGGGGAAATTCCTTTCGCCCCTGTTGCATTTTATGTCACGACTAATTCAATCTTTGAGCCGCCCGCCACCCTTGCGGCCGCACGCGAATGCGTCATATGTCGCTGCGCGGCCGCGCCGACCGGTTAGTGAGATCGACCGTTCGGTCACAACAGGAACGCGTCGTCTTGGCTGGCGATCGCCTGGCGGGCGTCGCGTCACGCCGCGAGCCGGCAAGTCGCCAGTCGCTCGTTCGTTCGCTTCCATCTCTCAGGTTCTGCGAAATGACTGACTTCGTCTTCACTCCGCCCGCTATTCCGTCCGTGCCGATCGCCGGCGGCGGCCGCTTCCCCGTCCGCCGCATCTTCTGTGTCGGGCGCAACTACGCCGAACACGCGCGCGAGATGGGCGGCGACGCCGAACGCGAACCGCCGTTCTTCTTCGCCAAGCCGGCGGATGCGATCGTCGTCGACGGCGCGCCGATGCCTTACCCGCCGCTGACCCGTTCGCTCCATCACGAGGTCGAACTCGTCGTGGCGATCGGCGAAGGCGGTCGCGAAATTTCCCACCATGAGGCGCTTCGACACGTGTTTGGCTATGCCGTCGGATTGGACATGACTCGCCGGGACCTTCAGGCCGAGGCCAAGAAGAGCGGACGGCCTTGGGACATGGCGAAGGGCTTCGACCATTCGGCGCCGATCGGAGAAATCCATCGCGCTGAACGGATCGGGAGCCCGACAAGCGGCGCGATCACATTGCATGTCGGCGCGGCGCTGCGGCAGCAAGGCGATCTGAGTGAGATGATCTGGTCCGTGCCGGAGATCATCGCCCAACTGTCGACAAGCGTGAGCTTGCAGGCGGGCGACATCATCTTCACCGGAACGCCCGCCGGGGTGGGCGAGGTCGTACCCGGGGACACCTTGGTCGGCGCAATTTCGGGCGTTGGCGTGGTCAGCGTGACTGTCGGCGAAGCCGCCACTGGACCGAGCGCCCGCCGCTGAGCGTGAAAGCGCACCGAACTGGGCCCCACAATCGGCGGCGGCCAAATTATGGATTCGTCTGAGAAATTCGCGACGAAAGTGGGTCCTGAATTACATCGAACAGGCATCCCTCCGGACGTCAGTTTCTTTTGCAGTCCCAATAGACTACGTCGCATCGCGATGGGGACGCGGTTCGGCGCAAGTTCACCCCTCATAGGATCTTCGCCAATTTAGCCGTTCACCCGATGATCGCGGTGCGCCCGAAACGGTCGTTGCGGCGACGAGCCAGCTCGATTGCCGTGGGCGGAGAGCAGGTGTTCGCTCGCTGCGCCGAGCGGAAGCTGGCAATGCCCGATAAGGGACCGAAGCTCGAATGCCCGCCCTGCCTCGACTCCTCGGGCGGAACTCCCGAGTTTCCCGCAGTCAGCCGTTCCCGAGGCAGGATGTGCTCAGTGCGCCGCGACGCCGCGACGAGCTAGCAGCGCCCCTCCGGAGAGGCAAAGGATCGTGAACAGCGCCTGAGCGGCGACCTGCGCCGTATTCGTCGTCGGATCGTACTGCGGCGCGACTTCGACGACGTCGCCGCCGATCACGTCGACGCCCAGGCAACCCCGGAGGATCGCCAACACGTCGGCCGAACTTAAGCCTCCAACTTCCGGGGTGCCGGTGCCAGGCGCAAAGGCGGGATCAAGGCTGTCGACGTCGAACGTGACGTAGGTCGGGCCATTTCCGACGACCTCGCGGATGCGCCTGACGATCGCCGCTGGCCCTATCGCGATCGCCTCCTCGGCGTGGATGACAGTCATGCCGGAGTCGTAAGAGAATTCCCACAAGTACTCGGCCGCGCCGCGGATGCCGATCTGGATCGTGCGCTCGGGATCGAGCACGCCGTCGAGCACCGCCTGGCGGAACGGCCCGCCATGATGGAACTTGCAGCCTTCGAGTGCGCCGTCGGTGTCGCAATGCGCGTCGATATGGATGAGGCCGACCGGTCGCGCCTTGCCGACAGCCCTTAGCAGCGGCAGGCTTACTGAATGGTCGCCGCCGACCGACAGGGGCACAATATCGGCTTCAACCAGTCCGGCGACGAAGGCTTCGATGTCCTTGTGGCAGAGCGCGAGGTCGTAGCGGCTGCTCAACGGAACGTCGCCGACGTCGGCCAAGGCGAATTCCGCCAGCGGCGCCATGCGCAGGACGTGTTCGTAAGGCCCGATTCTTTCCACGTTGCGCAATGCGCGTGGCCCGAAGCGGGCGCCCGAACGGTTGGTGACGCCGAGATCCATCGGCACGCCCAAAAGCGCGAGGTCGATTTCGCCTTTCTTCGCCGCGGCGAGGTCGGGGCGGTACGGCGCGCGCAGCAGCGACGGAACGCCGGCGTACGGCGGCGGCCGCTTGCCGGCGCTCTTGAACAGCGCGTCGGCGACGGCGCGAAAGTGCGGATCGAAGATTCCCGCATCGGCCGTGTCGCCATACTTGGCGCGCAGACGCTCCAGCTTCTGACCATCAACCATCGAACGCCCCCTTCCGGTTTGGGCCCGCCCTACGTCATCTGAGTGACGAGCTTGGGATTGAAGTAAGCTTCCAGCGCTTCGGTCCCGCCTTCAGAGCCGTAGCCGGATTCCTTGACGCCGCCGAAAGGCAGTTCGGGCAGCGCCAAGCCGTGGTGATTGATCGACACCATGCCGCTTTCGAGGTCTTGGCCGACGTTCGCCATCGTCTTCGCCGATCGCGTGTAGGCGTAGGCGGCGAGTCCGTATGAGAGGCGATTGGCTTCGCGTATCGCGCCTTCGTAGTCTCGGAATGGAGCGACCAGGGCGATTGGGCCGAATGGCTCCTCGTTCATCGCACGCGCGGAAATTGGCGCGTCGGCGAGCACGGTCGGCGCGAAGAAATAGCCTTGGTTGCCGATGCGGGCGCCGCCGGCTGCGATTCTTGCGCCGCGCGCGACGGCGTCGGCGGTCAACGCTTCCATTGTCTCGAGCCGGCGCCGATGGGCGACAGGCCCCATGCCGATGCCATCGACGAGACCATCGCCGATTTTGACTGCGTTGGCCGCCGTCGCAAAATCGTCGACGAATTGTCGATAGTGACTTTCATGCACCAGGAAGCGGGTGGGCGCGACGCAAATCTGGCCGGCGTTGCGAAACTTGGCTGCAACGAGAACCTTGACGGCGCGATCGAGATCGGCGTCTTCGAAGACGATCGCCGGAGCATGTCCGCCGAGCTCCATCGTCGCGCGTTTCATATGGGCGCCGGCGAGCGCGGCAAGTCGCTTGCCGACCGCGGTCGAGCCGGTGAACGAGATCTTCCGGATCGTCGGATGGGGGATGAGATAAGCGGAGATCGCCGCCGGGTCGCCAAAGACGAGGTTGAGCGCGCCGGCCGGTAGCCCGGCGTCGGCGAAGGCGGCGACTAGCGCCGCGCAACTGGCCGGCGTCTCTTCGGGTCCTTTGAGGATGATCGAGCAGCCTGCGGCGAGCGCGGCGGCAACTTTGCGCACCGCCTGGTTGAGCGGGAAGTTCCACGGCGAAAAGGCGGCGACGGGACCGACCGGCTCCTTGACCACCATCTGGGCGACGTTGGACGCGCGCGCGGGAATCAGGCGGCCGTAGGCGCGCCGACCTTCTTCGGCGAACCAATCGATCAAGTCTGCGCAGGCGGCAACCTCGCCGCGCGACTCGGCCAGCGGCTTGCCCTGCTCCATCGTGATGGCGCGCGCCACGCTGTGGCCACGAACCCGCAGAAGCTCAGCGGCGCGGCGCAGCAGGCGCGACCGCTCGAACGCGGAGGTGCGCCGCCAGTGCCGGAAGCCCCTTTCCGCGGCCGCCAGGGCGTCGTCGAGGTCCGACTGGCTCGCGCAGGCGTACGCGCCGATTGTCTCCTCGGTCGCGGGATTGAGCACAGGCGCCGAGCCGGCGCCGCCGGCACGCCATCTTCCATCGATATAAAGCTGCGTGTCGGAATTCATCCCCGCCGTCCTTGCCGCCGCGTCGCACGCCTAGTAGCCGAGCGCGCACCCGTCCTTGCGCGAGTCGGAGCCGCCAAGCAGCGTCCCGCGCTCCCAATCGATTATGATCGCCTGTGCGCCGCCGATCGCCCAGGCAGGCGGCCGCACGACGAAGCCACGCGCTTCGAGCGCGGCGCCGCAACGCTCCCGCACACGCTCCTCCATTTCGACGGTCTTCGTTCCCGGCAGCGGAAACAGTCGCGGCAGGTCGATCGCGCTTTGTAGGTCGAGCCGATGGTTGAACAGCTTTGACAGCAGGTGCGCGTGGCCCATCGCCTGGTAGTGTCCGCCCATGACGCCGAACGGCATCGAGACGCGTCCGTTCTCGGCGACCATGCCAGGAATGATTGTGTGCATCGGCCGCTTGCCAGGACCGATGCGGTTCGGGTGGCCGGGCGCCAGCGAAAAGCTCTGGCCGCGGTTGTGGAAAAGTACGCCCGATTTCGGGCTGACGAGGCCGCTGCCGTAGGAATGGAACAGCGAATTGATGAAGCTGACGGCGTTGCGTTCCTCGTCGACCACCGCAATGTAGACGGTGTCGCGGTGCTCGGCGGCGGCGAAGGTCGGAAGGTCGTCGATCGCGCGCGCGAGGTCGATCTTCGCCGCCAGTTGGTCGGCGAGCCGGTCGGAAAGGAGGTAGCCGACTGGAGTGTCAGCGAATGCAGGGTCAGCAAGAAAGGCGTCTCGCGCCGCGTAAGCGAGGCGCGTCGCTTCGATCTCGACGTGGAGATTGTCGACGTCGAGCGGGTCGGGTCTAACATCGAACCGCGCCAGGACGTTCAGGATCATCAGCGCGACGATACCTTGGCCGTTGGGCGGGCACTCGTAGATCGTCCGCCTATGAAATTTCGCCGTGATCGGCGTCACATATTCGCCCTTGGCGCGAGCAAAATCCTCCACCGTGTGCAGTCCGCCGAGATCGCGCAGATAATCGACCATGCCGGCGGCGATCTCTCCGCGATAGAATGCGTCGCGCCCTTCGCGACCAATCGCTTCCAGCGTCTGAGCAAGCTCGGGCTGGCGCTGGACGGCGCCGACGGCTGGCGCCTCTCCGTCGCTGAGAAAAGTCCGCTTTGCCGTTGGATCGCGGCGCAAGTGATCGCGCTGCTTGCCGATGTCGTGGGCGATGCGCGGCGAGATGGCGTAACCGTCGCGCGCCAATGCGATTGCCGGCTCGAGCGCCGCCGCCAACGGCCGGCGCCCATGATCCGCGATCAGGCGCGCCCAGGCTTCGACGGCTCCGGGAATCGTGACGGCGAGAGGGGAATGTCGCTCGATCGTCGTTACCCCGTTGCGCTCGCACCACTCGATTGTCGTCGCAAGCGGCGTTCGTCCCGAGCCGTTGTAAGCAAGCACGTCCGGCGAACCGCGGCGCGACAGCAGGGCAAAACAGTCGCCGCCGATACCGGTCGACCCGGCCTCGACGACGCATTGCACCGCGCACGCGGTTACGGCCGCGTCAACCGCGTTGCCGCCTTCGCGCAACGCCTCGACGGCGGCCAGCGTCGCCATGGCGTGGGAGGTCGCCGCCATGCCCTTCCGTCCTACCGCTACCGATCGACCCGGAAACTCGAAATTGCGCATGTCATTCAGCTCGTCGATTGATGGTTGGATAGAAGCCGGCGAACGAATGCATATCGACGCCTCGGCTGCGCACGCCGGATGCGCCTAGCCGAAGCTCGATAGGCCTCTCTCAAACTCCCAGCATCTTGATCCGCACCTTGGTGAGGTGATCCCGCATCGCCTCCGCCGCCGCCGGCGCGTCGCGCGCCGCGAGCGCAGCGGCGATCTTGCGGTGCTCGTCCTGGTAACCCTTCCAGAAGGTCGCGTCGGTGTGGCCCTGCTTGATCTTCAACCACGGTCGCTCGTGACGAACGCCGATGACGGCGTCGTAGACGCCGATCGCGAGACGATTGTGGGTGGCTGCGACCAAATTTCGGTGAAATGCGCGGTCCCAATGCTCCCACTGCTCCCAACCGCTGGCGCTGTCGCCGCCCTCGACCGTTTCCATAATCAGTTTGAGGTCGTTCTCGCTGGCGTTCAGCGCAATCGCCTCGGCGAGGCCCGGCTCGAGCGCCATTCGAAACTCCAACAGTTCGGCGGGACTGGTGTCGCGCAAAGCGAAGGCGTCCGAGCGCGGCGGGGCGGCCTGAACCACCGTGCCGTGGCCGACCCGGCGAATGATTTTCCCCGCCTCATAGAGTTCAGCGAGCGCCGCGCGCACGACGCTACGCGAGGCGCCGAACTGCTCGGCCAGTTCACGTTCGGCGGCGATCCGTTCGCCTGGCTTCACGCGCCCTTGATCAATGTTGCGCTCGATCGCCGCCTGCACCTGGGCGATCTGCTCTCGCGCGCGAGCGCGGATGTTCTGGCCTGACGTCGCCGCTGAGTTGCGAACTTGTCTTTCGCCCGACACGTTGCCCTCTCAAACCGTACCAGAACCAATTGTAGACCAATTAGCTCAACTCAACATCCAACACCATCCTGCCGGGTCGATGTCAAGCCCAACGTTACTGCATATGAAGACGCACTTTTGGGCGTCGAGTGGAATCTTTACGCTTGCCCACTGTCCATGTGAGTGCCAATATTAGACCAATAGAGACCAAAATGGGGAAGGAGCAGGAGGGGTTCAGAGCGCCGGCGACGACCACGACCGGCGCGATCCACCGAGCCAAACGCGAAACGTCCAGGAACGAGAGGATCACATGAGAACGTTCAGCAAGTTTGCGTCGATCGCGGCGTTCGCCGTGTCCGCGCTCGCATTTGCCGGCGGCGCGCGCGCCGACGACAAGCCGACCGCGATCACGATCGCCACCGAGGGCGCCTACGCGCCGTGGAACTTCACTGGCGCCGACGGCAAGGCGGCGGGGTTCGAGATTGACCTCGCCAACGACCTCTGCAACCGGATGAAGATCAAGTGCACGGTCGTCATCCAGGACTGGGATGGTCTGATTCCCGGCCTCACGGCAGGCAAGTTCGACGTCATCATGGCGTCGATGTTCATCACCGACAAACGACTGGAAGTCATCAACTTCAGCCGTCCCTACGCGATCGACCCGTCGACCTTCGCCGTCGCCAAGACCAGTGCGCTAGCCAAGTCCGATTTGAGCGGCAAATACAACCTCAACGACGAGGCCGCCGCGCAGTCGGCCATCGATAAGATGAAGCCGCTGGTGAAGGGGCAGCTCGTCGGCGTCCAGGCGGCGACCACCAATCAGCAGTTCCTCAAGAAGTACTTCGACGGCGTGGTCGACATCCGCGAGTACAAGACGACGCAAGAGCACGACCTCGACCTGTCGGCCGGACGCGTCGACGCACTCTTCGCGCAGAGCACGGCGCTGGCGGCGACGCTGTCCAAGCCCGAGTTCTCGGCCTACACGCTCGCAGGGCCGGCGTTCCTCGGCGGCGTGTTCGGTCGCGGCACCGGCGCCGGAATCCGCAAGTCGGATACGACGCTGGTCGCCATGTTCAACGACGCGATTGGAGCGGCGATCGCCGACGGCACGATCAAGACGCTGTCGGTGAAGTGGCTGAAGGCCGACGTGACGCCGCCGCAATGACCAACCATGGCTTCCGCCGCCCTTCTGCGGAAGCCGTTCGTCAGGGCGGATGGGCATAGATTGGCTTCTGGCATGTTCGATTTGATTGGTTTTGGCCGTGACGGTTGGGGGCCAGCGCTGTTGTGGGCGGCTGCGACGACACTCTTCTTGTCGGTAGCCGGATTCGTGACCGGCGCTGCGCTCGGCGCGATTGCTGCGTTCGCGAGATTGAGCGGCGATCGTTTGGCCCGCAGAATCGCGTTCGCCTACGGCGTCCTATTTCGCGGCGTGCCGGATCTGTTGACAATTTACCTGCTCTATTTCGGCGGCAGCGTCGCGTTGACCATGGTCGGCCACTGGGTTGGAGCGCATGGCTTCGTCGGCTTGCCGAGGTTCGCCACTGGCATGGTGGCGCTTGGAATCATTTCGGGCGCCTATCAGGCCGAAGTCTACCGCGGCGCCTTCCTCGCCATTCATCGCGGCGAGATCGAGGCGGCGCGCGCCTATGGGATGTCCGGGGCAACGATGTTGCGCCAAGTCGTCGTCCCGCAGGTTTTGCGCTACGCCATCCCGGGCCTGGGCAACGTCTGGCAACTCGTGTTGAAGGATTCCGCGCTCGTTTCGATCATCGGACTGGTCGAGCTAATGCGAGAGGCGCAAGTCGGCGCCGGATCAACCCGTGAACCGTTCATTTTCTTCTGCTCTGCTGGGGCGCTCTATCTTCTTATCGCCGCCACAACTGGCGCGCTGTTTCGACGAGTCGAGCGTCACACTCGCCGCGGCTTCAGGACGGCGTGATGGACATTGCATTCCTCGCGAACACTTTGGCCCAGCTCTTGCGGGGAGCGCCGCTCACTTTGGAGCTGGCGGCGACGTCGGTCGGACTGGGCTTCGTTTTCGCCCTCACCCTTGCCCTGGCTTTGCAGTCGGCCCCGGCGACGATCGGTTGGCCTATCCGAGCTTACGTCGCGACGTTTCGCGGCACGCCGCTGCTCGTCCAGATCTTCCTCATCTACTACGGCCTCGGTCAATTTCGTCCGACATTGCAGGCGCTCGACCTGTGGGGCTTCTTCCGCCAACCCTATTGGTGCGCCATTCTCGCGCTGACTCTCAATACGGCGGCTTACGGTGCGGAGATCATCCGTGGCGGGCTACAGTCGGTGCCGCACGGCCAGATCGAGGCCGCGCGGGCGTGCGGTATGCCCCCCTGGACGGTCTACCGGCTCGTCATTCTGCCGATCGCCCTCCGTCAGGCGCTGCCGAGCTACGGAAATGAAATCATCCTGATGATCAAAGGCACTTCGCTGACGTCGATCGTCACCTTGCTGGAGATCACCGGCGTCGCGCAACAAATCATCTCGCAGACCTATCGCGCGGTGGAGGTGTTCGCCTGCGCCGGCGCGATTTATCTCTCAATGAACTATGTCGTGGCGCGCGCATTGGTGGCGATCGAGCACCATCTATCACCGCATTTGCGGGTGCCCGACATCGAGGCAGCGGTCGCGATCGAAGGAGGCCTGCATTGAGCGAACCGCCTATGGTCGAGCGAGGAGCGGGCGTCAATGCGGACCCGAGGGCGGCGGTGACAGTCACCGACCTGCACAAGAGTTTTAATGCGCTGGAAGTGCTCAAGGGTGTGTCTCTGATGGCGCGTGAGGGCGACGTCGTGTCCATCCTCGGTTCCTCGGGCTCGGGGAAGTCCACCATGCTGCGCTGCATCAACTTGCTGGAGACGCCGGATCAGGGAACGATCCGCGTCGGCGAGGAGACGCTGCGCTTCGCCAAGGATTGCAAAGGGCGCGTCGCCGCGCCTGACCGCCGCCAGGTGGAGCGGCTGCGCCGCGGCGCCGCCATGGTCTTTCAGAGCTTCAATCTGTGGTCGCACATGACGATTCTCGAGAACGTCGTCGCCGCGCCGGTCCATGTGCTCAAACGTCCGCGCGCCGAATGCGTCGCCGAGGCCGAAGCGCTGCTCGCCAAGGTCGGCATCGCCAACCGCCGCCACCATTATCCGGCGCATCTCTCCGGCGGCCAACAGCAGCGTGCGGCGATCGCCCGCGCGCTCGCCATGCAGCCGAAGGTCCTGCTGTTCGATGAACCGACATCGTCCCTCGATCCCGAGCTGGTCGGCGAAGTGTTAAGGGTGATGCGCTCACTCGCCAACGAGGGCCGCACGATGCTGGTCGTCACACACGAGATGGCGTTTGCGCGCGACGTTTCCTCGCAAGTTCTGTTTCTGCATCAGGGCAAGATCGACGAGCAGGGGCCGCCCGACGAAGTCTTCGGCTGTCCCAAGTCGGACCGGTTGCGCCAATTCCTTGCCGCCGCGCGCTGACGATCCCGCCCGAGACGACGTTTGCATAGGAGCATCAGATGACTGTTCGCCCCAACTCGCTTCAGGCGCGCGACGTCGCGCACGTTCTCCACCCTTACACCAACGCCAGTCTGCACGAGAAGATCGGGCCGATGGCGATCACGCGCGGCGATGGGATCTACGTCTACGACGATCAAGGTAACCGCTATGTCGAGGCTTTGAGCGGATTGTTCTGCGCCTCGCTCGGCTTCAGCGAGGAACGGCTGGTCGAAGCGGCGACGCGCCAGCTGCGCAAGCTGCCCTTTTATCACATGTTCGGCCACAAGACGAACGAACCGTCCGTTGAGCTCGCCGAGCGGCTGATCGCGCTCGCGCCGGCGCCGATGTCGAAAGTATTCTTCGCCAATTCCGGTTCGGAAGCGAACGACACAGCGATCAAGCTGGTGTGGTATTACCACAACGCGATCGGCAAGCCGCGGAAGAAGAAGATCGTCTCGCGCCTGCGCGCCTACCACGGCGTCACCATCGCCGCCGCCAGCCTCACGGGCCTGCCCAACAATCATCGCGACTTTGACCTGCCGATCGATCGCATCCTTCACACCGACTGCCCGAGCTTCTACCGTTACGGCGGGCCCGGCGAGAGCGAGGAGGCGTTTGCGACGCGCTGCGCCTCCTCGCTCGAGGCGCTGATCGAGCGCGAGGGCGCGGACACGATCGGCGCATTCTTCGCCGAACCGATCATGGTCTCGGGCGGCTGCGTCGTGCCGCCGCCGACCTATTTCGATAAGATCCAAGCGGTGCTGAGGAAGCACGACATCCTGCTGATCGCCGACGAGGTGATCTGCGGCTTCGGCCGCACCGGCGCGATGTTCGGCTGCGAGACATTCGGCCTTCAGCCGGACATGATCTCAATGGCCAAGCAGCTCTCGGCCGCCTATCTGCCGATCTCGGCGCTGATGATCAACGAAAAGGTGTACAGCGCGGTCAGAGCTGAAAGCGAGAAGATTGGGACCTTCGGCCACGGCTTCACCTATGGCGGCCATCCGGTATCGGCGGCGGTGGCTCTGGAGACGCTGAAGATCTACGACGAGCGCGACATCGTCGGACACGTGCAGCGCGTTGCGCCGGCCTTCGAGGCGGGATTGAGGAAGCTCGGCGAACACCCGTTGGTCGGCGAGGCGCGCGGCAGGGGCCTTGTCGGCGCGCTCGAACTGGTCGAGGACAAGGCGACGCGCAAGACCTTCGATCCGGCGGCGGGCGTGGCCGCCCACGTCGGCGAGCGCGCCCTGGCGCATGGCCTCATCACCCGCTGCCTCGGCGACGCCGTCAACCTCTGCCCACCGCTGATCGTCACCGAGCCGCAGATCGCCGACATCGTCGACCGTATCAAGCTGGCGCTCGACGACACGCTCGCCTGGTTGGAGAATGGCCGGCGGGGATAAGCTGCGGCGGCGGAAGCCTTGAGGTTGGCATGAGGATTTGCGTCATCGGCGCCGGATCGATCGGCGGGCTGCTCGCGGCGAAGTTGGCGCGCGCCGGCGAGGACGTCGCAGTCGTCGCGCGCGGCGCGCATCTGGCGGCGATCCGCCGGAACGGACTGCGCCTAGTCGAGGAGGGAAGCGAGTTCGCCGTCAAAGTTCAGGCGACCGACAGGATTGGCGACCTCGGTCCGCAAGACTGCGTCATTCTCGGTATGAAGGCGCATCAGGTGGCCGACGTCGTCGCCGACGCGCCCGCCCTGCTCGGCGCCGAGACGACGATCCTGACGGCGCAGAACGGTATTCCCTGGTGGTACTTCTTCAAGCACGGCGGCGCGCACGAAGGCCGACGCCTCGAGAGCGTCGATCCCGGCGGCGTCGTCGCCGACCGTCTGCCGATCGATCGGATTATCGGCAGCGTCGTCTACGCCGCCGCCGAGATCGCGGCGCCCGGCGTCATCAAGCACATCGAGGGCAATCGCTTCTCGCTCGCCGAGATCGACAATTCCGCCACCCCGCGCGTCGCGACGCTTTCTCGGGCGCTCACGCAGGCGGGATTCAAAGCGCCGATCGTCTCCGACATCCGCTCCGAGATCTGGATGAAGTTGTGGGGCAATCTCACATTCAATCCGGTGAGCGCTCTCACCCACGCCACGCTCGAAGACGTCTGCCGCTATCCGCCGACCCGCGCTCTTGCGGCGCGGATGATGGCGGAAGCGCAGGCGATCGCCGAGGCGCTCGGCGTTCGCTTCCGCATCTCGATCGACAGGCGCATCGCCGGAGCGGAGGCGATCGGCAAACACAAAACGTCGATGCTGCAGGACGTCGAAGCGGGACGTGCGATCGAGGCGGACGCGCTGCTGGGCTCGGTGCTCGAGATCGGGCGCGTCGTCGGCGTCGCCGCGCCGTGTCTGGAAAACGTCTACGCGCTGATCAAGCTGATGGCTAAGACTCTGCAAGACCGGCGCGGCCGGCTGAGGGTCGAGCCACTGTGAGGGCGCCAGAGCCCCCGCCCGTCAAGGAGTCGAGCCCATGTCAGCGCCCGGAACAATCGTCGACCTGATCGATTTCGGCGACGACGACCATGCGGCAATCCTCGCGCCCGGCCGTGAGCCTCTGTCGTTCGCCACGCTTCGCGCCTTGACGCGCGAGACGGTCGCGTCGCTCAATCGTCTCGCCATTGGGCGCGGCGATCGGGTCGCCATCGTGCTGCCCAATGGGCCCGAAATGGCGGCGGCGTTTATCGCGGTTGCGGCAAGCGCGGTGGCGGCGCCATTGAACCCCGCCTACCGCGCCGAAGAGTTCGAGTTCTACCTTTCCGATCTCCGCGCCAGGGCGCTGATCGTCGAGGCCGAGGCGACCGGGCCGACGGTCGAGGTCGCGCGCAAGCTCGGCGTACGGATCGTCGAACTCAGGCCGCGCGTCGATGCGGGAGCCGGCGCGTTCGACCTTGTCGGCGCAAGCGGCGGAGACGCCGCGCGGACCGGAGCGGCGGCGGCGGACGACGTCGCCTTGATCCTCCATACCTCCGGCACCACCTCGCGGCCGAAGATCGTGCCGCTATCGCAGCGCAACGTCTGCGTCTCGGCCGGCAATGTCGCCGATACGCTCGCGCTATCCGCATCCGACCGCGGCCTCAACGTCATGCCGCTGTTCCATATCCACGGGCTGATCGCCGGTCTCATGGCGCCGCTGTCGCGCGGCGGAGCGGTCTTTTGCACGCCCGGCTTCAACGCGCTGAAGTTCTTCGCTTGGACGCGCGAGGCGCGACCGACCTGGTACACCGCCGTGCCGACGATGCATCAGGCGATCTTGACCCGCGTGGGGCACAACAAGGACGTCATCGCCGCCAATCCCTTGCGTTTCATTCGCTCTTCTTCGTCGTCGATGCCGCCGCAGGTCATCGCCGAGCTCGAGGCGGCGTTCGGCGCGCCATTGATCGAAGCCTACGGCATGACCGAAGCGGCGCACCAGATGGCCTCCAATCCGCTCGTCGGCCTGCGCAAGCCTGGATCTGTCGGGCCCGCCGCCGGGCCCGAAATTGAGGTCATGAACGAGCGCGGCGACCTTCTGGCGCCGGGCGAGACCGGCGAGATCGTCATTCGCGGCCCGAACGTCGCCGCCGGCTATGAGAACAACTCCAAGGCCAACGCCGAAGCGTTCTGCGGCGGATGGTTCCGCACCGGCGACCAGGGCGTCATCGACGCCGACGGATACGTCCGGCTAACTGGCCGCCTGAAAGAGATCATCAACCGCGGCGGCGAGAAGATCTCGCCGCGCGAAATCGACGAAGTCCTGATGGACCACCCCGCCGTGCGACAGGTCGTGACCTTCGGCCTGCCGCACGACAAGCTCGGCGAGGATGTGGCGGCGGCGGTCGTGTTGCGCGAAGGCGCGAGCGCGACCGAGAAGGCTTTGCGCGAGTTCGCGGCGGAGCGCCTCGCGCCGTTCAAGGTGCCGCGCAAGATCGTTTTCCTCGACGAAATACCCAAAGGAGCCACCGGCAAGCTGCAACGCATCGGCTTGGCGGACTGGTTCGGACTCTAGAGCGTGTCGCAATGCGGGAGCGTCGACAAATTGGCGAGCAAATGAAGGATCTTGCCGTTCACGAAGACATTGCGCCCGACGATGGCCTCCTCGTCACATAGAACCGGCCTAACACCTCATGCGGCTTCAGCAATGCGCCAAACTTAGCCGTTCAGCCGATGGCAGCCGCGCCTCTGAAGCAGACATTGAGGCAAAGGGTCTAATTCGGCGCGGGGCCCTGACGCCGATCGACGTCTTACACTTTTGATTGGCTTCGCTTCGACAGAGCATTCTCTGACGCCCATTCACAGTCTGTACGTCGGCTCGCCCTACTCCCGTCGCTCCGCCGCGCGCCGCGGCGCGTCGGCGAGCGCGCCTTCGCTCTTGGGCTCGGGCTGGCGGAGGAAACGCTCTTGGCCGCGCGCGACGCGCGCGCCGGCCTTCGACCGCGGTTCAGCGGCGTCGTCGAGCCGCATCGTCACGGCGAGGCGTTTGCGCGGAATGTCGACCTCGAGCCCCTTCACCTTGACGATGTCGCCGGGCTTGGCCACGGCGCGCGAATCTTTGGCGAATGGTTTCGCCATCGCCGAAACGCGCGCCAATCCGTCCTGATGCACGCCGACGTCAACGAAGGCGCCGAAGGCGGCGACGTTGGTGACGACGCCCTCTAGGATCATGCCAGGCCTGAGGTCGCCGATCGCCTCGCCGCCCTCCTTGAATTCGGCGGCGCGGAACGCCGGCCGCGAATCGCGGCCCGGCTTCTCCAGCTCCTTGAAGACGTCGACGATGGTCGGCAGGCCGAAGGCCTCGTCGACGAACTCGGCGGGCTTCAGCGACGACAGGAGCTTGCCGTTGGCAAATCGCGACAAATGTGAGCTCGTCGCAGGGCGCCAACGTCGTCGCCCTTCATTGCGAGACGTCGACGCGAGCGACGCTTTCGCCGGGGCTGAATTCTACCGCCATCTTGAATTGCAGCCGCTTGGAATTGGTCTTGCCCGCCGCGTCCTGAGCGCTTTGCTCGCCCGACGTGCGCGCAATTTCGCCGATCGCGGCCTCGCCAAGGCGCCGGCCGATCTCGGTCCAGTCGGTCTGATAGCTCGTCAGCGTCGGAATGAGATATTGCGCCCGCGCCTCCGGCAGCAAAGCGAGGATGGAAACGTCGCGGCCCGGCCGCAGAGCGGCCTCGCTGAGTCGGCGGTAGAGCGCCGCCGCGTGCATCGAGTCGGTGAGGATGATCGCCGTCGGCCTGGGAGTGGCGGCGAGTAGCGCGTCGGCGGCTTCAATGCCGCCGCGTTCGCCCGCCGGACGGCGAACGTCCCAGCCATCGTCGATGGCGAAGCCGCGCGATTGCATTGCGCGCCGGTAGCCCGACTCGACGAGATCGACGTAATTGGTGTCGATCTTGGGAAGCGCCAGTCCGATTCGTCGATGGCCGAGCGCCGCGAGATGGGCGACCGCCCCCTCGATCGCCGCTTCGAAATCCGGATCGACCCAGGCATGGCGCGCGGCGGCTTTAGTCCTGCCGAAAGTAACGAAAGGCCGGCGCAATTTGACCAGGTATTCGACCCGAGGGTCGGCGCCTCTCGTGTCGGCGATGATCAACGCGTCGGCGAGGCCGCGCTCGGTCACGCGACGCAGCGAGGCGACGCGGCTATCCTTTTCGCCTTCGAGAAAGATCGCCAGATCGAGACCATCCTCGCCCAGGCGACGCTTGAGCCCGTCGAGCACGGAGAGGAACACGGTGTTGATCAGCGTGTCGTCGGACCGGCTGGGGACGATCATGGCGACGAGATCGGTCTTGCCGCGCCGCAGGCTCCGCCCGGACTGGTTGGGCGAATAGCCGAGTTTCGCCGCAGCTTCGCGCACACGCTGCCGGGTCAGCGGATTGACGTCAGCGCGGTCGTTCAACGCGCGCGACACCGTGCCGATCGAGATGTCGAGATGGCGAGCGAGTTCGCGGATTCCGATCAAGGCGTTGCGCCGTCCTGGGCTCAGGCGAGCCGCGGCAAGTCGAATCGCAGCGCCTCACTCGGCAGGTATTAGAGACGCGCCGCTCGCCTTGACAAGGCGCGCGGCCATCAGTAACATCGTAAACGTTTACGGTGATAGTCGCAACGCCGACGGCCGGAACGGGAGGGAGGCGCCGATGGAGCTGAAAGCCGCCCTCGTCGGCTGTGGCGCGATGAGCCGAGCCTGGCTGCAGGCAGCCGCGAAAATTCCCGATTTGCGCATGGTCGGCCTGGCCGACCTCGACGTCGAACGCGCCAGGCGCCGCGCCGCTGAATTTTCGTTGCAGGAGGTGGTCGTCGCTGAAGACGTTCACGCCCTGTTGTCGCGCAGCCGTCCCGATCTTCTGTTCGATGTCGTCGTGCCGGCGGCGCGTCATGGGGTCGTTTCCGCCGGCCTCGCCGCCGGTTGTCATGTGCTGAGCGAAAAG
>Ga0181520_10001879_pt1 | contig 41231 bp, 36 predicted proteins | sample PEATcosm2014_Bin_29_FD_132451 | JGI IMG/M metagenome (GOLD analysis project Ga0181520, IMG submission 132451) | Peatland microbial communities from MTU Mesocosm Facility, Houghton, MI, USA - PEATcosm2014_Bin02_30_metaG | ecosystem: Environmental > Terrestrial > Soil > Wetlands > Peat | place... | reverse complement strand
TTGAAACCACTTTCCGGCAACAGATCGTTAGCAGCATGAGAATTTTCAGTCCGACGTATGCGGACTGGCAGGTGCCGGTGACTTATCGGGCCGTGACGGCCGCAAAAAATGTGAAATTCCTTAAGCCTTTATCCAAATCAAGTGCCGGCCAATTTCCAGCCTGATATTTTTTGATGTTCGCTTGGGTCGCGACAGTTTGGTCAGCGTCCTGGCAATTTCACTGTATGTCTCCGGCGTATCACTTGGGCGAAAATCTGCCAGCGGACTTCCAGCACAAACGGATGTGCCAAAAACCAAGCCCGCGCGTGCGCTTGGCGGCCGGAATGGAATCGCTCACCGCCGGGTCTTGATCGCTGGTTTGATTTACCCGGCACCTCGAATGATTAATATTCAGCAAATCAACATAGCACATTTATGAAACAAAGAAAACTAGGCAACAAAGGATTGGTGGTGTCCGCGCTCGGCCTGGGCTGCATGGGGATGTCGCAATTTTACGGCGTGCGCGACGATCGGGAATCTATCGCCACTATTCACCGGGCGCTGGATTTGGGGCTAAACTTCCTCGACACCGCCGACATGTATGGCTGCGGCGAGAATGAAAAATTGGTCGGCCAGGCCATCAAAGGCCGGCGGGCAGAGGTGATAGGTCACGCTGTTCCGGACGCGAGTGTGGGTTGAGATTTGCAGGCCGAATAATGTGGTGGCCTGTGGCTTTCGATTGGCGCTTCGTCCACTTCAGCCAGGTTTTTAAAAACCTCCGGGGATCGCGCAGCGTTTTTGGGGCAGAATTCCAGCTCAATATGGAGGATAGAATTCTGTGGCTCCAAATGGATTTGATTCCCTTCACCTACCTCGCTTTATTTGGCTTTTAGTGAGTTGCACTTGTTTTGGTGCCAGTTTAGTGCCAAACTAAAATGTCATGATCGCCGCCACAAAGAAAAGCATCGGACAAAAGCGGAAACCTGCAAAGCGTCCGTCCTTTAAGGTCAATCGTGATTCCGTCACTGTTGGTGTCCGTTTCAGCCCGCAAAATGTCGGGGGGCTTTGGTATGATTCTTGGCTGGTGGAGTACTCCCTTCACGGCCGTCGCTGCCGGGAACGGCGAACCACCGAGCGCAAGGCGAAAGCGTGCGCTGAAGCTGCCGCGACCAAGCTTGCCCACGGCGAGATGACGGCGCTTGAACTGCGCGGTGAAGACCGCCGAATTTACCTATCGGCGGTCTCACAGGTGAAAGAAACCAATATGCGTCTGGATGTGGCGGCTCGGGAATTCGCGGAAGCCAAGAAAATTGCAAAAAATGCCGACCTACGGGAAGTGGCGCGCTTCTTCAATAAATATTCGCGTGCTGAGTTAAAACCCATCAAAGTTCCTGACTTGGTGAAAGAACTGACCGCCACTTTGGCAAGGGATAAACGCGGCGACTACCACATTCGCGACTTGGAACTACGGCTCGGCAGGTTCGCCCAAGATTTTCCGGGTCAAATCGATGCCGTCACGACCGCCCAAATTGAAAACTGGCTCCGGAATTTGAAATCTTTAGCCAAAGGCGTTCGGCGTGGCGGCGCGCCCAAGGGCCGGACCCGAAACAATTATCGGAATGCAGTCGTGGAAATGTTCAATTTTGCGCGCAAGCATGGCTATTTGCCCAAGGACCTTTCAACTGAGGCTACCAGCACCAACCGTGTGCCGGAGGATGACAAGCGTGACAATGAAATTTTCCTGCCCGAACAAATTGCTGATCTCCTGAACCACGCGCTGCCGCGTCTGATTCCCTCGATGGCAATAAAAGCGTTCAGCGGCGTGCGTACCGAGGAGATTTCTGACATGGAATGGAAGCACATTCATTTCGCACGTGGCTACATTATCCTCCCAAAAGAAGTCACCAAAAAGAAGCGCCGACGGATCTTTCCCATCCTGCCTAATTTGCGGAAGTGGATCGAACCATTCGAGCATTTGTCAGGCCGCATTTGTTCCCGTTGGGCCACGCCACAGGCCATTTTCCAAGCGTGGGAACGATACGCCAATCGACGAAAAATCAAGGCCGGCGGAAATCGTTTCCGGAACAGTTACATTTCTTACCGTGTGGCGGAATTGGGCGATGCTCAGAAAGTTTCGCTGGAGACCGGTAATTCTGCCAAAGTGATTTTAGAAGATTACCTCGAACTGACCACGCCTGAAGATGCTGCCCGCTGGTTTAAAGTGGGACCCACTACGCACAAGCTGAAGGAGTTGAAGGCCTATGCACTCAAGCTTCGGGATGGCCCGGCTTCGTAATTGTGGCAACTAGCATTTGTTGACGCTTCCTCCTTTTAGTGCGGGCCTTTTCATCCACTGGGAATTGGTTTTTTAATTTGCCAAGTATAGTGAGGGCCTTTGCCTGGCTGAGCTTGAGGTTGAACTCGCCTTTGCCTTTAACGATGCGACCCGTTGTGTGGATAGGCAACTCACGCAAGCGGCTGACGGAAATTGTTTCCGAGTCCTTGGGGAAACCCCAAAACCGAATGGCGGTCAAAAGATTGTAAGTTAACATCGCCAATTGGAAGCGGCCTTCGCCCGTCGACTCCCACAACACAGCCTGATTTGAGCCACTGGCCAGCATTTCAATATCGCGGACGACCTGATTGACACGCCTGGCATCACGCAAATACCAATTAACCATATCCCCTTCGCCGCGGTCTCGGTTTGTGGCCACCAACGCATACATGCACGGCATTGGTAATTCAGCCGTGCCTGGTCATCGTCTAAAAGCCCTCACTTCAAAGCCTTCGCTTGGTATGAGTTTTTCACGGACCCTCCGGCGCCGAAGTGGAATGGTCGCATCCCGCCTCCAGCGAGTTAAGTGGGTGTAGACAGTGCGTGAAGGCATGCTGATTCCCAAGGACTTCAGGAATATTTTAGCGTCCTCGGCCGACGGGCATTTTCCTGTACTTTGATGCTGTTCAACGCACCACTTTGCGAACAAGGGCCACGTGCCTAAGCGAACCAGAACATTCTTACGACGAAAATGCCTAGCCAATGCCCGTATGCGTCCTTGTCTAAATACCTTCAGATCAAGAGCCAGCGTGCGGATTGGCACCTGACAATCCTTGGCAATTTGGCAAAGTGCAGTATGGGGTTCCGTTCCAGCACGCACTACTGCGGTGATCCGGTTTCTTGACTCGAGGTGAACGCCATTCAGCTCTGCAACTTGTTTCGCTGTCCACTGGCGTCGGCGCTTTTTGCGCTTCGCCTTTTCTTTGAGGACAAACTTTAGTGGCAGCTTCACTCTCAATCTGCGGCAATAGTTGCGTATCGAGGACATGCTCAACGGGACCTTCTTCTGTATCCAAACATGGACTTCCGTCAGCGACCTAAGTGGAAGTTCGCGGATCGCCAGCTTCAATTGTTCCAACTCCGCGGAATCCAAATCCCGCGGTCGGCCAAACTGTACGAACGAATCGATGCCGTCACGTTGCCATCTGGCTAAAAGTTCATTCACGGTTTTGGGGATGGTCTTGGCCTCGAACGCTACCTCAGCGACAGAGGCAGACGGAAAAACTGTCAAGGCTTCTACAATTGCTAAACGCACCCGTGTTGCCGCTAACCTTCTACCGTTAAGTGCTTTAGCCAATAGTTTGCCCTGCAAAACAGCCTTGGCTGCGGACAAATCACTGCCGGTTGGGTGCCAATCAGTATGCACACAGCACAATTAGTCATCTTTTCACGGCTGTCAACCACTTCTTGCATAGAATTCGCACTTCTGCAAATAGAGGTAATTGCGTTTGCCGAGATAATGAAAGCATGAAGAAGCGGAAGAACACGAAAACAGAAAATTTGGCGAACCAGATCGCAACGAGCGCGGATACACCCCTAGACGCGTTTCCTGGACCAATTTGGAAGACGCGCAGACAGATGGCTCGCCGGCTCCAGGTATCAGAACGAACAATCTCCTACTGGACCGAAGACGGAACCCTCCCGGTATATAAAAAAGGCCGCGTCGTCCGCTATGATCCCAGCGAATGTGAGGCAGCCTTGAAGACTTTCCGGCGGAAATCGCGGTTTGATGCCCCTGCTAGCGAACAATGCCAAATACCATGAATACTCCCATACCAAACCGCAATTGCGCATCGCTAAACCCGCGGTCGCAAACAGACGATTGTGCGGAATCATCCGACTTTCTTGGATGGTTCATTGTTAACTGTCTCGAAAGAAATTGTAAAATACCGGTTGGAATTACAAAAACTGAACCTATAAAAGTAATAGTAGTCGGCGTTTTCCATCATAGGTTGACGTCCTAAATTTACTAAATTGGACAACAATTAAGGTATACACCTATAACTGCCAAAATGGCAATGACGAATATGACAATTAGACGCGATCAGAATGACAGCCCCAAGGTTTACAAGGACAGGGCAACACTAATAGCTGAGATACTAACACTATTAAAGGAAACGCCTCGCAGAGTGCTTGAACTCGGTTTCGGCGGATCTGTCGTTTTAATCCAATCGGAGTCCAATACGTACGATGGCGATTGCCCGCGGCAGGAACGGGTAATAAGTGCCGAACCATCTTTACTGACGATCTGGGATTTCACCTACTTCAAAAAGAGCTCCAGCCCATCCAGTTTTTATTACCGCTGGCAGGCCATCACTACTTCCGGTGGCCTGTTTATGGACTCAGCGGGTACGTTTTACCATGCAAAGCTAATTGGTCAAGGTCGATATACGTCATTCGTATCAGGACCTGGAGATACCGAAGTTAGCATTCAAGTGCTATATGTACGCACAAACCTTACGTTTGCAGACCTGAGTGTTGCGGACATAAATCTAGTGTTCAAATATCTTTCGGAAGCACTTTTGCGCGCGGACGCCGATCTAAACCTATGGCTGGCACCATGAACCATTTGAAAGATATGAATTGGAATAACGTCAACTCTACAACTCTTATTGCGGCATTCTACCCCGCAGGCGCGGTAGTCATGCCGCACCTCATCAAAAATTTGTCCAACTCTTTGCCCAAAAGCTTGCATTTGGCTTCTCCCAGCAGCACGCGTAGGCTCGTGCCAGCTTTCGCCACTTCCAAGCTACGTCATTCATCGCCAGTCACTGGCGTCGTAAGTGATTGTGTTATAGCAATATACGAATTGCCAAGGACGCAGGCAAAGACCCGTAATGATGATACCGGTCCGCAGCGCCGCACGCGCCTTGATTTCATTGGGGATCTTCATCCCGGGAAATTATTTGTCCACGATTTGTCCAGAAACTTTGATGGTCAGTTCCATGCCTAACAAAAATTTGAAACCTATGAGCATATCATTAATCAACAATGGCGGTTCAGACGGCGCACCTGAAAATGGTTCCCGTATGCAATCGGTAACCTCCCCGCAAACCAATGCCGCGCTGCCGGCGATACGCATCGATATAATCGAAGGCGTTCGCTTTATCATCGATTCCAGCGGCCAGTATCTGGCGAAGAAGGATCGTTATAGCTTAAAACCCCACAAAAATCCTTCGGGCAAATTAGTGGTTGAACTGAATGGTTATCGTCCCCCGGGAGCGCTAATTGAAAAGAAATTAGCCGTGGGGGCCGATGAGGAAGATAAGAAACCAAGCTCGGGCCGAGTGCGCGAGAATTACAATACGGCAAAAGAAGGCGACGCCGCACGTACAGCCCTCATTTTGGCCGATGCAGATTCGGAGTCAAGATACCATTCCGTGTTGACGTTTTTGCCGGATGCCGACGTGCGCGATGCTGAAAAGGCGATGCAGTTGATGTCAAGCCTGCCACCTCCGGATTGGACTGTCGGTCGCTGGTCATTTGAAAAGATCGTCAAGTATGTGTGCGACAAATACCGTGCGTGTCGTAATCCGAAGTTGCTAAGTGAGGCCGTGGAGCAGTTCGTCAAACTGGAAGAAGCAGCCAACTTAAAATTCGCGACGATCGAAGGTAAGAAGAGCCATCTTCGGCGGCTCATTAAAGCGTGCAACCCCGGCATCTGCGTCCATGAAGTCCCGCTTGCAGTTCTCAAAGGACTCATTCACTCGGGACAAAAGCGCAAAACCTGGAAAAAGAACAAAAGCAACCTCAACACATTTTTTTCCTGGGCGGCCCACCAAGATCAGGGTTACATTGCGGATAATCCAGTCAGTGGCATTGACCTCAAGAAGCAGAAGGATGACTATACCGTTCCCAAGATCCTCACGAACCAGGAGGTTGTAGAACTCTTGACAAAAGCCCAAACTTTCAAGAATGGACGTTTGTTTCTTTTTTGTCTGGTCGCCATTGTAGTGGCGTTGAGGCCCGCGGAATTGGCCCGCATTACGGCACTGCAAAAGGTGCTAGGCATTGGTTCTTTTCACTTCGGCGACGAGCCCGATGAGCAGTTTATCACTGTCATTGGGAAAACGCGGGCGATGCGAGACAGCATTATTCCAGCGGAGTTTGTGGCGCTCATCAAAACCTATGTGGAGGCCGGCTATCCCGTGATCCCGAGATATTTCGCCCAAGACTGGACGTTGCTACGCGCCGAAGTCGGGTTCTTGGGCCGTGCCGACCTCTTGCCGGCGCACTTGCTCTCCGCTGATTTAATACCTTGGACGGCGGACGTCCTGCGGCACATCGGCATAACGCATCATCTGAATTGGTCCCAAGACGAACACAAAACGGCTCTCTGGGCTGGTGATTCGCCAAGAATGATCTTCTTTCATTATCGTGGCAAGGCCACGCGCCGCCAAACAAGAGAGTTTTATGCCATAGCTAAGAAATTGAAACTTCCGACATTGGCGGAACTCAAGGCGGAGGGTGTACCCGAGCCGGCTTTGGACAGCGAACTGAAGCGTTTGAAATGCCCGGTGGATAGGCCGAACACGTTTCGTATGGATAAAGAACAATTCGCATTCGCACGTAAATGCTATCTCAAACGATGCCCGGAGGCGGCAATTCCCGAGAAGAAAGGTGGCCGCCGGGAAGGTCACCAAACCAAGCGGCGCATGCTGGGCTTGCCGACGAAACAAGACGAACAACTAAAGCTCATCTGGACGAACAAGCTTTCGGCTTTGGCCATCAAGTATAAAGTGACGCGGGGGACAATTTCTAACGCCATCGCCGACATGAAACTTCCGTCGCATTTGCTTCCTCCCAAAGGATTTTGGCAAAAACGGGCAGCCGGGCAAAACGTATTGTTGCCGGACGAAGTGGCTGCCGTTTTTCCGCACGGCCTGCCCAAGTATTCCGCACCGGTGGGTTGCCAAATCAAACTGCAATTCCCGACGCCCCCGAAGTTTCTGCGCTTGGTATGGCTACTGCATCCCGTTGATAATGCAATAAAACTGGGGTGCTCGGCGAGTTCGGTCGAGCGCCACATCCGACGCCATCGCGTGCCGCGCCCCCCGGCGGGTTACTGGAAGCTCACGCCTGAGCAGCGTCAATTGCCGGATCGCATCAAACATCTGCTTACGCTCGATGCAACACAACTTGCGGCCGAACTGGCGAAAGAACACGACCTCAGCGCTGACGATAAAGCAGTGGAGCATTCACCGAGCAAACTTTAACCTCAACCAAAGTATTACGTTATGGGTCTCACCATTCACTATTCATTAAAATGCTCAAGCGATGACACTGCGGTACGCAATTGTGTCGAAACCCTACACCAGCTTGCACGCGATCTGCCGTTTAAGGAAGTCGGCCATTTGGTGGATTTACGCGGTGAAGAGTGCGACTTCGGCCAGCGCGACCCGAAAGATCCGCTGCGCTGGCTGCTGATCCAAGCTCGAGAATCGGTCCAGTACAATCCGCGACGTCCGCAGTTGGGTTCATATTCAGTCACACCGCGGCGAGTGATCGCATTCACTGCGTGGCCTGGCGACGGTTGTGAACAATCCAACATCGGCCTCTGCGAGTACCCCGATTGGATCATCGACGGACGCCACGGTAAGCAGATTACCAACCTGACCAGCTGGAGTTGGTCCAGTTTTTGCAAAACGCAGTATGCGAGCAATCCGCGGTATGGAGGCGTTAAAAACTTCCTGAGCTGCCATCTGGCGGTCATAGCACTGCTTGACCGAGCCAAAAAACTCGGGTGCCTTGACAAGGTTAATGATGAAGGCGGCTTTTGGGAACAGCGAGATGTTGAAAAACTGGTCCGTGAAGTCGGTGACTGGAATGAGATGATCGCGGCGTTTTGCGGCAGGCTCAAAGACGCGCTTGGCGACGGCGTAAAAATGCCCGTCGCTGACTTCGCTAACTTTGAGCGGTTAGAACTTGCCGGCCAGAAACGGCAACCGGGAATCAAGCAACTCATCAGGCTGGTTCAACTGGCCACCCGGAAGACCTGATTTCCGGACTCGCGCTGCTACGAATTACCGGACTTCCTTAGTTCGCCAAAAAAGAGTTGAGCGAATCTTGCCTATGGCTTGGACGGTGGGATTGCGAGCCGTCCAAGCGACTACGGGTCGACGAGGTTCTCTTCTCCCCCTCGCACTAACACGCCGCTGCTTTTACGATCAACTTGTCGGTTGTTATTTTGAGGGCATGATTGATCGCGTTTATTTGAAACAACCATCTAAAATCCGGTCGAACTAATATTCGTGAATAATGCAAATAACGAATTAAAAAAGGTTAATGAACCGATGGTTGCGACAAATATCTCCAGTGCGCCAGAGAAGCTCGTGGATGCGAATACCTTGTTGTCCCTCTTGTGGGATGAGGCGTCCCGTCCGTCGCTGCGTTGGCTTCGCGAGCAACAGGCGAGACGCACAATCCCATACATCAAGCTGGGCGCTCGTGTTTGGTTTTCGCCGGTTGACGTGAAACGCCATCTCAGGGAGAAATGGACGTTCGGGCGGAAATGATTGGAGTGCGAGCACGTGGCGGCGGGCTTCACCCAAAGTGGACACTTTGGCGATATTTAGGTATCGAGCGCGTCCACGGACACCGCTGACTGCTCAATATCGCGATTTTATCGCCAGCTTGGCTGCCCCGGGACAGCCGCGCCAGGTGTTCAGGTGAACGAGGTTGCGGAGGAAGGGGCGGCCCTTGTTTGCAACACCTTTGGCAGAAAAGCAACTGCCGCGACATCGGACAACTTCAGCCCATCCGATTATTCCTGATTGCTGATCGTGGTTCCGAAGCATTTGTAAAACGTGAGATGACAGAAGGTTCGCGTCTTGGTGACATTAAGCCGGCGATGTTCAGCCGGAAGTACGGCTGGTCGACCGTCTTTTCAGGTCATTTTAACTTGAACTGACCCTTAATCCCTGCAGCCGAGGCGCGACGGTTCAATCTCTGGAACCACTTTAGAATTCATCCACGCCCCAGATTCCATGTCAGTTTGGGGTTCCAATTCGAACTCATTTCAGACCGTGACTGGAACTCGATCACTGCGTGGCCGGAATTTAGTGCGTAAATAAGTCAGAAAGTCTGATCCGAGTTGTGGGCTCGAGGGCGATAGTTTAGCCGAGTCTCCAGCACTACCTCATTCTCAAAAGTTTTCCGGGTTTCCTCTGCTCAAGTCACACAAGCAATCAACCAATTCGATACCGCGCCAAACACATTTTAAAATGAAAAACATTAAATCCAATAAAAACAACCGGCCATGGTTGCTCGTAACTAAAGAGTTCTTCAAAGAAGAAACAACCGGCTTCGGCGGGTTATCGCAGTTCGCATTGGCTTGTGCCATATACGACACCGTCCTGGCTTTCGCCGGAAAATATCCGAGTGAATACCGATGGCCTGCCATTATCATTAAACACGGTCACTTCCAATACGAAAATGACGAGCAGCACACCGGTCCAGTTGCCATCGACTTGGAGCCTGGCATCGAGATGCTCACCGGCTATGACCTGACAGCTTCCGAGTTAGTCGAGAGAGGCTGGGAGTTTGCAGACGCCATGGCCATCTCAGAAAATTGGCATCCCGGTCTGATTGAGGAACTGCGCGAGCGCAACTACGTCGAGGGATAATGACCTTCCCGTAACTCGATCAATGCAAACTTACATTTATGAAGGACAGTGAGCACCAGACCTGGCCGCGAATAATCTGTAAACGCCAAAAACCATGAACCGCACGAATACAAATGGGAAAACCATTCTGTTTGCAAATTTAATCATCGGGCAGGCTGGGGCAGAGCACCGGCGACGATACCGAGCTTCCCTGAATTTAATGGGCAGGGCGGCCACCGTGAGAGAATACTGCCAGCAACGGCTGAAGCAGCTGGCGGACGGGACACATCCGCAAATTGGCTTGAATAGCCTCTCAACTGCCAACTTGAAGAATCATTACAAGCTACGCCTGGACATCTGCATTTCAAATTTCGCCAAGCACAGGAAAGCCTCCGTTGAAATCAAGCACGCATATTTCAAACCTGGATACGGTTGGTTTTAGTTCCGGCTGTGGTTTCGTTGATTGGGCGCGAGCCGGACGCGATCTTCCTCAGTCAATTCAAGCTTTGAGGGATGATTACATTATAGGTCATTTCGACGAGATTATCGTTCATTTCATTCATGAACGACAACCCGATTTCCTTTCGGCTCAACCGCAGAGCACTAAAACCAAAAGCCGCCTAAACGAAGACAACCATGACCGGCGCTCCGCGCAAAACAGCCGACAAAATGATTAATATGAAATTCACATTTAGCGAACGTTGGGCGGCAGTGAGCGAGCCTGGATTCGAAGAAAACGAGGAGACATTCGCGAAGTTTTATAAAGTTCATGGCGCTTCCCGCAAGGTCTTGAACTGCGCAGTGCCATTGGCGCGGGCGCACCAGCTTACGAATTTTCAATTCCCTGAGGGATGGAATGCGGATAAAAGTTTTTACACTTCCGGTGCGGGGAAATTCGCCGATGGATTGGCCAAATGGCGTTACACGCCCCACATCCGGGCGCAGGCACAGCTTCCGCAAATGGCTAAATTGCCAATCGATCAGGCTGCACTCGCACGCCTGCCTTGGTTCGACTCCACCGGGCAGGGCCGAGGCCAGGGCATTAACGCGCGACACCTGCGTTATCATTTCCAGACGTGGAAGGACCTGAGGCCAAAAGTGGTTCGCGGATTGCATACCACCTTGGTCTTTGCGACTCCTCAACTGGGCTATTCCTTGACACCGCACGTTCAACTAAAAAAGCTTCCGTTGTACTTCTCGTCGTTGTCCAGAGTTGCGGGACCGGCGCAATTATTCCCGGCGAAATATTTATATCCCGATGTCAATCTCGGTGAATTCGCGGATGCACCGGCGCCAATTTTTGCAGATTTGCTGCCCACAACTGGCGGTTTTGCTTTTCCTGTGGAGGATTGCGGTCCAGATCCGTGGGGACGCATCGCTTACCTAGAACAAAGCGACAGGTATTACGGTTACCCGTTTTCACGGGTGAAAAACTCCAATCACGACCAGAAGCTGGTGAACGTTGAGGCCGGCCGGATGCTTTTGCCCAATGGGAAACTGGCGATGGCCAGAACATCCGAGAGTTTTGTTTATGCAACGCTGGACGAGTCGCTCAAACGTGAATTGCTAATGGATCGAACTGCTTTTGAAACCGCCACTTGCCTGGCCCGCGGAACTATAACCCACGACGGACTTCCTTTCCAGTTGCCGCCGGAACTCCAGCCAATGGTATATGCGGTAATTCTGACGCATTGGCGGATGGAAATGGACGATGCTGGAGATCTTAACTCATATGTTTTGCACACGCACCACGCCGCCATTCGGGGGCACAATTTCTACCAGGAAGTCGAACCCTTTTATTCCAACTTCATGCGGTTGCCGCAAGCGATCGCAAAAGACCCGGCGTTCAAGGCCTACCCGGTAGCCAGCCATCTGAATCATTCTTGGCTGGGCGGCAACCTGTGTGTTTCCGACCAGGCTTCAACTTCTGAGCATGAAATTGGCGCGGACCTCCTCCGTAATTTTGACCTCCAGCAACTGGACTGGATGGCGGGCGTGGTCAACATGTGGAATCACACCGAGTTCAGGCAGAATTCCAATCTGGAAACCAAACTTGGACGGGACGGTCTTCTGTTTCACCAAATGCGGCGCATGCTGCGGTTTGATTCTCATCTTTTTCAACGTCCGAATAAGCAACCGTCACTCTGGCCGGAACTTCATCCCGGCTGGATGGAATTAGATCGCACGCGACAGACCACGTTGTTGCCAAGGCTTTGACATACGAGTTGGTCTCGGTTGGTTAGTTCATCTCGCTTTTCCCGCAGTTGCTTCCTGTGAAAGGAGGCACAAAACACTGCGGTCACGGTCGATTTCACGAGGCTCCGGAATTCCTGGTTTAATCCGAATTTGGGGGTGCGCTGCTGGCAAGTTTGGCTGCTGTTGGAGCAAACAAGAACGCCAAACTTAATTTTACGCGGCCAATGCCGCACAACTGAACTCAACTACAACAATGAACCAACAATCAGAAAACATATGAACCAAGACCACTACGAAAAGCAGCCTTTGATGGGAATCCGCGTCGGCTCGTCATTCATCCGGATCGTTCGTTCACGACGTCCGGACCAGGTCATATATTTAGTCAAGTTTCCGCCCTCACGCGACAGCTATAAACGCCGTTGCAAGGGGCTTTTCTCACGCGAGGCTGCGGTGACTTTTGCGCGCGGCGTCGCCCTTGGCATGCTCGCGCAATCACCGCTGTCAACAACAACTGAAGCTCCGCTCGAAACAGGCCTGTGACATGAATCAACAAACCAATCCGCAAATCAACATGAACAACACTGACACCACTTCGAGCCTTGTAGACACGCACATACAAAAAACGGTTGAGAAAATTCGCGCCTGCTACGACGTGCAACTCCCGGGCGACAATCAGCCCATCGAATTGCGCGTGGACGGCTTGTGCGAAAATCAAGGGGCCATGCATATTGGGTTGTTCGCCAGTCAGGGCGAGACCTGTTTGTTTGCGGAGCATGCGGAGGTCGGCGCCGGCACTTGCAATGAGGCGGAATATATTGCGGTCAAGTTTGGCCTGAGTGTCCTACGGGCGCTGTATCCTGAACCCAAGGTTGCCATTCGAGTTTTTTCCGACTCTCAACTCGTCACCCAGCAACTTAACGGTAAATGGCATGCGAAGGACCGAATGCAGGCATATTGCCTGTATCTGCTAAGGTTCCAGCAGAACTACCCGTTTACGATCACGAAAATACCACGCTCACAAAATCAAATCGCCGATAGTCTGGCCCAAAAGTACATCACAAAAAATTCCGGTCGTTGCATGACAATTGAAAATGGAAGGTTTAATGTCATCAAGCAATTGCCCGACGCTGTAAAAAACGGCGACACCTTCAATGCCCTTACCAGCCGGGAGTTTCGGCACTACCTCTGTCAAAATAATTTGAGCGAAGACCTGCAATTGCTACTTACCACCGCCAGTGCGGGTGACGATGCTAAGGCGGCCACTCTCGCCCAGGAGTTAAAGCATAAGGCGCAAGGCGTTTTTGCCACGGCTCCGAAAACCAACGAAATGGTGGCCCGTTGGGTTGCCAACACCGCCGCGATCGTGGAGAAAACCATCGACTTGGTAATTGGCGCGATTCAACGCGGCGACTCAATCGATCTGCACTATTTGGTGGAAGAATTGGCAAGCAATCAAAACAAGGAATCGGATTTGTATTCCTCGCAGATTGGAGCCATCTGCGCTGGTATGGAATTATACCAGACCCAGGATGAAACCGACCTGGTTCAAAACGAGGACTTCTAGAATTATAGGTCTGTTTGCGAATTGAGGACGCAATTTTGTCTGGCCAACCCTGAACACCCAATGCCCGCGATACAAATTGAACGGTCGGCAAATTTAAATTAATGAGCGAAACATCAAACGCACTAATTGCGCGGCTCCAAGCCAAAGCCAGGCAATACGCCGAAGGACACCTTCGCCAGCAGGGGCATATCCCGCCCACGTTGCTTTGTGAGACAGCAGACAAAGAGATCATGCTTGTGCTCGCTGAACTGGAGAATGAACTAGACAACCAGTTTGGTTCACTCGCCCGGATGACATGCATTGCGAATACGGTCCTCGGGGCGGTATTTGTGGCGCAGGCGCGTATGGTGGAGGACTCCTCGGGCATGTCGGCGGGCACGCAGTCGAACGCATCTGCCCACCGTGGGCAATATGTCCTGATCAGTGTGGAAACCCCTGGTGTCACCGTGTGGCAACGGCTTGTTCCCATACTCCGGGCGGACACGGGAACGTTTTTAGGGCTGGGTGAGGCCGAGACCCCACTTCCCGAATCAATTCAACGGAAACTCCCCCAGTTTCTGCCATTGACGCAACCTTCGGAAACTCGCCGGGAACTGGCGCGTGTGTTTCTCGAAATGGTGAGGTTGCCCACTTCGTGCATTCGATTTATCGGAGTCAAGCGGTAGTAACCTTACGCAAAGGGCGTCGAAACGGTGAACAACCGAGTCATCTGTTATTTAGCGAATATCCGCCATTCGGTAAACGCCCATGAATGGTCATTGGCATGGTCAACCTGGCCAAGCACAAACTTAGTCCAACCCCCGGGACATAACTACCTCTCACTTTTCACCGAGAATAACTGCGTCGAATGCTCGCGCATGTGCTCACTCACTTGGGCCCCGATTGTGAGTTCGTGATCAAACTAAAAATGAAGCAACGGCAATGACGCTATTGCGAAACACAAACAATGCATGCAAAAAAACGCAAACAAAATCACCGAACCACCAGAACCTACCCAAGAACCGGACGACTATTTAGACATGAACAATTGTTCTGGCCACTTCGGCATTCGAGCCCGGGTGCAATTGGAAAATCGCGTGCTGGAAGAATATCGGGAAGTTGATCCGAACCTGGGGTATGACGCGATCGGGACGATATTCTCCGTCCTCAGTTACCACCAGGGACTAGGTGACTTGTTGAGACAAGACCGGATGACAGTGTGCCTCGTGCGGCGTGCCACTGGCCGGGTCGTTGAGGTGGACTTTGCTGTTAATTACAACGGCGAACGGGACGGCTATTGTCTCAAGTTCGCGGGTGAACGTGAGTTGGGATCAGACGAGAGATGACAATTCGAGCAACACATAGCAGGCGATTTTCTGGCAACAGAGAATCGCCTGCGTTGTTTTACCCAAATTTGTCAACGCGGTGGGCTTAGGCAACGCCATTCACACCATGGGCCAAAGGCGGAGGTATCAAAATGTTGGTCACACTTAAAAATGAAATGATCAATTACGAATCGAAATCAAATCGGCCGGCGTCCGTCGACTCCGGGAAACTATCAGATCTGCAAACCAGCTTCCGTGCCGCCGGAATTCCGCACACGGTGACCGTCAGCTCGGCACTCGCCACATGTTGTGGCTGGACCGACGCAGGCATCCAGGATGTTGACCCCGGTGTTGTCGCTTGGGTTACGGCGGAGGCATTGGCGGGAAACTGGCCCTGTTGCCGCCGCCAAACCAAGAGGGGCGAAGTCCTGCTGCTGGAATGCTCAACGTTTCGGGGTAAACAGCCCATCAGCCTTGAACTGGGTATTCTCGTTCGCCCAAGCAAGATATTGGAACTGTTGAATCCAGAGGAACTCAATCAACCCTTCTGGGGTCATGTTCGTATTCTCCTCGCCGAAGATGATGCCAATCTTGCACCTGTCTTATGTGAGCTGCTGGAACGCGCCGGATTCCAAGTGGTTCATGCCGCCGATGGTCTGGAGACCTGGCGCCTCGCACTAAGCGTGCCGTTTGACATCGTCATCCTGGACGTCGATATGCCTGGAATAAATGGGATTGAAGTTTGCCGCCGTATAAAGAGCGCGCCGGCCCTGGCTCAACTCCCTGTCCTGCTTTGTTCGGGCGGACACGACCTCGACACGATGGCGAAACAAGCGGGCGCGGATGGCCATGTTGAGAAACCTGCCGGCCTGTCAGAGCTGGTCATGCGATTGAACGCACTCTTGCTAAAACCCGCTGTCTCTTCGTGCCAGCTTCATAAAAGCAAATAATGCCAAACATAAATTGCGAGGCATGATGCCTCAAACAAGAAATAAAAATATGATTGATATAAACTGTGCAACCTTAACCGGGCGGCTCGTGAGCGATCCGCGAATATTCAACAAAGGCGATAGTGTCAGTTTCGCCTTGTTCACGTTGGCTTCAAATCAAAGTTACAAAGCTCGCGACGGCAGCCCTCAACAAGAAACCGCCTTCGTTAACTGCAAAGCCTTCTCCACGTGGGCTGCCGGCCTCGAGGGCCGGAAAAAGGGAGACATGGTCATCGTGGAAGGCCGGCTAAAGACGGAAACCTGGGAAAAAAATGGCGAGAACCATACACAGCTTACGTTGATTTGCCACACCGTCCATGTGGTCACACGGGCGCCGAGGCCTGGGACGGTCGCCGCCAACAAAACGGACGAAAACGGGGATGGCGAGCGCCACCCCATTCCGTTCTGAGTGCCTGACCTCGTCGCGGTTTCCCGGTTGCTTGGTTTAATCGTAAAGCGATTGCGAAGTGGCGCCGGCGAAACCGCGACATTTGACCAAGCTTTTCTTGAAACCACGACATCAGAGACACCCAAACGTCAGATATGAACTCACATTTACCTATAATTGTTCGGTGGCCTTGCTATGAGGGCCAGGCCATTGAATTAACAGAAAATGAGCTGGTACAACACACCATCATTTTGGGATCCACTGGCTGCGGCAAGACATCATTATTGGTCTCCGCGATCCGGCAACTCCTTGCATGGGATGCCGCCTCGAACGAACAAAAACTTGGACTGGTGGTCTTGGATGCCAAGGTGGATGGCTTGGTTGAGCAAATTATTCGGGATGCGCGGGCCGCTGGACGTGAGGAGGATGTCCGGGTCATCGGTCCTGCCGGCAACAGCACTTTTGATCTGTTCGGCGGGTTATGCACTCTGGATGATGTGGAGCGCGTCACGCGTCAATTGTTGTTGAGCAGCGAGGCCATCGGTGGCGACAACGCTTACTGGCGGCTGGCCACTGCATCAATGATCAGCGCGGCTTTGACTTTGCTGGTGGGTGCTGGCCAGTCCACTACGTATGACGAGGTCATTGAATTTTTTCGTAAATGGTTCTTTTCGCCAACGGTTCCACTCGAGGTTTTAGAGTGCGTTAGAATCATCAATCGCGGCATTCACAGCCAGCATCATTCCATGCTGGCGGCGGCCGTGGACCAAGTCACGCTCTGGCAATCCTTGGATCCCAGGACTCGCTCAAACACGCAATCATGTCTTTTACATGTGCTCAGACCGACCTGTTCCCTCTCCGCGGCCCGATGCCTCAATCCAAGCCTAAAACCGCCAACAAATCCGGCGTTTGCGGCTTCGGCGGGACAGATATGTATCGTCTCGGTGCCGGCGTTGACGGAACCGGAACTGGCCAAGTTTCTTTTTCGTCTCGCCAAACAGGAGTTTTTCGATGCCGTACAAAATCGCCGCGGCTCCGGGCACCGATTGTGTGGGTTGATTGCCGACGAGTTCCCGTTGGTCGTCACCCAGGAAGATGTCGAACAACTGGCCACGGTACGCAGCAAACGTTGTCTCGTGATGGCTGCTTCGCAGACCTGTGACCTGAGCCAGCGATTAGGCGCCACGGCAGCCCGCGCTATTCTCAACAATTTTAACACCACCATCCTGATGCGCACACGGGAACTTGAAACGGGCATGCTCGCGTTTTTGGCACTCGGCAATCGAAAAGAACTGCGTCCGCCGCCTCGGAAGGATTGGGAATCGGAAATTTCCGTCTTGAAGTTATTTCCACCGGAACGGCGGCGAAATTCGCATACGGAGGTGCCGATATGTCCCCAGGGCACACTCAGCCGACTGTCACCGCATCAAGCGTTTGTCATGTTCGCCGACGGGCGCCGGACGGAACACGCGGTCTGGTTTGCTCCCTGGTTTGAATTGGAACCACCCCAACCAGCGCCGCCACCGATTTCGAAACGACCGGAATTGTATTTTTCAACCGCTCATGTCGACAATTTGATGCTTCACGCAGGCTTCCGACATATCTGGACACCGGAGGTAATTGTCGCCGCAGCACAGCTGTTTCCCAAACAACCTAAAATACTGGAAGCAGCGACTACGTTTTTTAGAAGTCACGCGTGCATGGTCCCACAGGGGTTGGAGACATTGCCGGAGTGCTGGCTTGCAGCGCTGCCGGGAATTTTGATGAAAATGAAAAAGCCGGAGTGGACTCATCTGCCATTTTTCATTGATCGCGTGCAGTTGGACGCGGGTCGGCTGCTGTTACATTTCGCCCAAGAGTTACCACATGCGGACGCACGAACGACTGCTTGGGACCGTATCCGTATCGCGGTGAATGCAAGTCTGTATCCAAGCCTTTGGCGGCCACTGTCACGACGTCATTGCCAAAAGCTTTTCCAACAATTTCCGGAACTGCGCCCGGCAATCGTTGCCAGTTCGCCAGCAGTTGAATAGCCGACTGAAAACATTATTTAAAACTAAATGCAGCGGTACCAAACGGCACAAAACCAAAAATATTATGAGCAACCAAGAATCCTCTCGCCAATCAAACCTGCCGACCACGACGGCGGATTGGGAACGCGCTTTGCGATCTATTCGCGAAACCTACTTGGCGGCCCGGCACAACCAACCGCCGACGGAATTTTTCAGTACCGGCAAGCGCCTTTATGACGGCCACCTGCTTCTGGTTGGAAAAGACGCGCAACCGCTGTATCTGGTGATCTTGGCGCTCGGACCGCTGGTGGCGGAGAGCCTGGGAGCTTTTTTCATCGGGCACGGCAACGACTTCGTCGAGATAAATTGCTGGGGGAATTCTTCCAGCGACCGGCCTTGGGCCGCGGCCGGCGCCTTTCCTGCCGCCCGGGCATTGCCAAAACGAGAACAAGGCATGATGGTGTTGATGATCGGGTCGCTCATCCAAGAATTAACGGAACAGTTTACCGAGCAACAAAAGAAAAATTAACTGATAAAAGATCTGAATGATAATCTCTAGCAAATGTGAACTGTTACTGCGGGGATAGATATCGGCCCGGAAATCTTGTGAACTCATTAAACGAGCCGATTTAAGATCTGTCCTCGCGCCTGCAAGGCGTTCATGACCAAATCGTAAACCGGGAGGCCAATAATAGATTGCTTAAGGTCCTGAAATGCCTGCAACGTAGGGATGGTGACACCGGAACAAGTTTACAACTTTTTCCGCCTGGATGCCAGTGCACCTGGAACCTTATTCGATTTGACCACAGTTCAGCCGAAATCAAAAAGCTGAAACTTGGCGAATGTGGCCCACATCCATTTCTCGGAGCCGGCCATGATTCAGGTCCCGGCGTATGATTTTGGCTTGGTCGCGGGCAAATCCATCAAGCCGCAGGTTTCGAAAGAGTGAGACCGGGCGTCATTTCCCAACTGTTCAACACAGCAAAGTAATACGAGTAGTCGTCTTTTCCGCCCTTGCGCCGAACGTCCAGTTCCAGAATGTAGCGATGGCCCCGATGCCACTCCCGGCGCGCCCGGTCAACTTCCCGCCAGGTGGCACGGATTGGAGGCGAGGCATGTGTTTCGGTGGTGAATGAACCGGTAATGAGCGCCGGGCCGGACATTTTTAGCCCTTGAGCTTCCGCGTCCGCTTCGTCCGCGGCTTTCGAGTCAGGTTCTTCAGCTATATTTCCCTTTTCCTTTTCGGCGGCCTTTTGAGCCTTTGGGTCGGGTTGGGGTTCCCCGCCAAAATCATGGAGTAAAAAGTGCTCCAACTTGGCGTCGCACAATAAAATGGGACGCCATGGGTTTCTTTGCCCGAAGGGAGCCAACCCATTGATCAGGCTCCACCAATCTTTTTGCTCAAAATCGCATGCCTCCGCGTATATCCCGCACCGCGGGACAAAATCCATTTGTGAAAGCGTGCAGCACCCATTCAACCATTCGTGTAAATGTGATCGCTGATTTTCCGTAAAACGCAATCCACCCGCCATGGGATGACCGCCGCCAGTGACAATCATTCCCTTTTCTTTCGCCTCGCGGAACCATTCGCCCATGTCAAATCCCTCCACACTCCGTCCGGATCCGCGCCAAACATCGTTTTCATCCATGCCGCATACGATCACCGGCCGGTGATAACGTTCCTTCAACCGGCCCGCGACAATACCAACCACGCCCACTTCCCAAGCCGGTGCCGCCACCAAAATCACATTCACCGGAATGCGGTCTTCAACTTGAGCTCTGGCCTGGCGTTCTGCCTCGGCCAAAATTCGCATTTCAATGCCGATCCGCCGGTTATTCATCGCGACGCATTCATACGCCTTGCGAATCGCTTCACGGCCTGTCCGCGCGCGGAGCAATTTGACCGACGCCGTCGCTTCGTCCAACCGACCGCTGGCATTGAGACACGGACCCCATTCAAAGCCAAACGTATATTCGTCAATGCGGACGTGCTTGTGGCTCCGGCGATGCAAACGTTTGTGCAATGCCCGCAATCCGAGCACCGGTTTGACCGTCTTATGGTTGCAGAGATAAATTGATTTTTTCACGATTGCCCGGTTGATCCGGCACAACGGCACCACGTCGGCATAAGTGGCCACGCCGGCCAAAACCAGCGCCCGGTCTCGATCCCATCGAATATCCTTCGTTGCGTGCATGGCGTCGCAGAACAAGAACACCAAACCGGCGGCGCACATATCGCGGAGCCCCCGACCGGCCTGGCTTTTTACCGGGTGCGCGTGCGGATTCAAGTGCGCAATCGCCGGATGCGGTGCCGATGATTCGCTCACTCCATGATGATCGATCACGATCGACCCCACCGGTCTGCCATAGACGCCATCACCCAAGTTTTTCAATTCGGTGCGCGAGGATGAACCACAGTCGACCACAATGAGCAGATCAGGGTCTTTTTGGGCAATGCATCCGCGTAAACCAACTTCGGTGACACCGTATCCTTCGTCGAATCGGTTGGGAATATACCAGCCTATGCGCGAAGCGTCCGCTCCCGGCACCGATTCCAGAAAATCCAGCATCAGGACCACGGCAGCGATGCCGTCACAATCAAAATCTCCATAGACAACAATCTTCTTCATTTGACGCATGGCCTCCAAAACCGTTTCAACCGCCAGGTCCAGACCGGGCAAATCAGCGATCGGGTTCAACAATGTGGGGTTGTGCTTTTGAAATTCCGCGATTTCCGGATCACCTTCGCATCCGGCGTGGATGGCGGCCCACCGCATGATTGATTGTCGGAGTTGCAAGCCGGACAAGCCGCTGGGGCGGTCGAACAGATATTCCGGTTTCGGGGGCATTGTCCGGACGTCAAATTGCGATTTTCTCATCTTAAGGGTGCCCGTTAGGGCGAGAGGTGGTTAATCGAAATTGAGGTTCCAAACAATGTCAAATTTGATTTAATGTCCTGCGCTATCATGAAATCAACCGCGAAAAAGCCCATGAGCTCACCGCCTGGAAAATATCGGACGGCACGCCTGCCTTCAGGAGCCACCCGGCGCGAATTCGCCGGTCTGGTCGGTCAATTCACGAGCGAGGCGCAAATCGAGGAATATCTAAAGGGGAATTTCACCCATCTGGGTTTAAATGCGGTCTTGGTGGGCGCACAACTCGGCATTGGTGATGGCAAAGCAATGGATATGCTTGCACTGCGGGAAGATGGAAGCTTTTGCGTGGTTGAACTAAAAAGAGACACCGCCAGCCGCGACGCCCTGGCCCAGATCCTTGAATATTCCCGGCTTTTGCGACAAATGGTGCGCGCGGAGATCAACGGAGTTTTTCGCGAAAAAACCGGCCGGACCCTTGATGAATTTTATACCCACGCATTTTCCAGGCCACTGCCCAATCCGCGCCCGGAGGAATGCCTGCTGGTGATCCTCGCTGACTCCTTTGATCCAGACACCGAGCGGTTGGCCCTTTACCTAAACCAGCACCACCGCTTTCAAATCAAGCTCGTGGCCTACGAATTCCCCCAATCGGATGGGGAATCACGAGCCCAAGCCCGGCCGATTTTTGAAGATTTGCTGAACCCGCACGATCGCCTGCCCGGCGTTGGAGAGCTGCCGTCGAATACACTACTGGTCCGCGTTCAGGAACACCATGATCAAAGCTGGTTGCAGTCCCGCGAGTGGGGCTCGGCCTTATGCTTGGCCAGCGGAGAACCAGCGATTCAAAGCTCCATCCACCAAGGCGGAGACACAACAGTTTTGGCATACCTTGATCGTGCCGGCTTTGTCGGGGTGGGAACGTTGAAAGGGATGGCTGCTTGGACCCCGGCCAAACCCCTGGTAAAAGGTAGGAAAGATCAGAAACTACCCATCGAACCTGCCCTAATCAAACTCGAGGTCCAGTGGGAAGTCACCGTCCCGCGTGAACGAGCACACTTTATTTCCAAATGCTGTCAACCAGGTGAAAGCGCCCAGGAACTGCGGGATCAGGACGTCTGGGCAGAGGCGTTGGGAGTCTTACGTCTTCGAGACAAACGGGCGGGAGGAAATCGGCGGGGAACCCGCCGGTATCCGTTTAAACAAAAAGATAAAGGGGCGGCGAATACCGGCGCCGCGCCGGCAGTGCTTGAGCAACAACCGCTCGATCCAACGGCGTAGGTCACCGCACTCAGTCCCGAGGCTCCGGCCATCACCTAGCAGTCCGGCCGACACCCAAGATCCCTCGCCGGATTCGTTCTCGCGCCGGGAGAAGCCATTTTCCGCAACCAGATCCACCATGGACGCGCCCAATGAATGACATAAAAGGTCAACCTTCCGGCCGGCCGCCCGTTGCGACACAGCTTGCAGAAACCGGCGGAAGGACATTGTGCGCCCATCTCGAACCGGAGTATCCGTCAGAATTCTTTCCAGCTCGTCAACCCGCTTGGACAACTGGCGAACCACGGACGTCAGACGGCCGACGGAGGTTGTCCCAACGGGTTGGGAATAAAGGGCCAGCGCCCTTACCGGCGGATCAAGGTAAAGCCCGATGATTACCTCACTGGCACGGGCGTCCAGGTTTCTCCTGAATTTGGCACCTGGAAGCACCATTCCCATTTTCCGAAAGGCCCGGTTGACGGTCGCGACGCTGGTCCCCAGATGACTGGCAATCAGTTCTTGGGTCCATCTTTCCTCACCTTCGCCCGGTGAAGTCGCCAAAAGTCGTTGAATCTGGCATTCCCAGTCAATCGATCTGGGTTTTGGCCCCCGACCGGATTCAGTCAACAATCCGGCCAGGCGCAGCTCTTTGAACCGCCGAACCCACCGCCGGACATTCAGCCGGCTGGTCCCCAGTTTTTCGGCGACAGTTGTCTGGGAATGCCCCAGAGCGGCCAAATCAACGATGGCCGCCCTCAGGCGCAATCTCGGGGAGCTTTTGCCGCCCATCATGATGGTGATCTCATGCCGCTCGGTAGGTGACACGGCTGTAAAAGGCACACCTGTTGGTATCTTATTCACGAAAATTAGTACCCGGATCTCTGGGGTGCAGGCGCAAAAGCTGCTGCAATTATAGTGGTTTTAGATTTTTGTCAAGCGTATTTGACGCCTTAGTCTAAATCTCAGAGTCATCACCTCGTCTTTCCAAGCGGGATTGTGCTCCTAGAGTTGATAATCGTCCCCAATTCTAAAATTTAATCGCCGCGGCCCTGGGCTAGTTGCCGGAAATGGCGCAAAATAATTGATTCAATATCGTCGTCGGGCAGAGAATCCGGGCACGTGCCCAATAATCACAATGGTGCGCAGCGTCCCTGGCGGTGTCGAATTGAAGGAAATCCACTCTCATGGTCGAAGACGAAGATCTCGATCGATTGTTGGGCTGAGATCTTATTCACGAAAATCTATACCCGGCTTGAATGTTTGCAACAGCAAAAGCTGCTGCAATTATAGTCGCTTTAAACTTTTGTCAAGCATAATAGTGGCTTCGATCTAAATTCTGGCAGCCTCGGACCGTTACACCACGCTTTTTCTTTGGGTCGCCAACTTTGAACTTCAGAACGGGCTTGGCTGGCAGATGGAACCATCTTCCCAGCTTTAAACGCCTGCCGACTCCTGTTCCAACCGGGTCAACTCTCTTCATCCTCTATTCCAATTTCTTCAGGCTCCCGTGCGGATGGTATTACCCAGTTTGGCTCTGCCAAAAACACTCCCCTGAAAGATGAAAAAAAACGGTTCCACAAAAAACACCCCGCCGAAAAGGAATCCCCCGTCACACGGGTGCCAGTACGCCACGAAGGAAACGCCGTGAAACTAAAAATTTGTGGGACAGGAGTTCCATCAAAACCAACCCCAAAAAAACCACATAACGCCGCCAAACAAAATCATATGACTGAACTTATGAACATATCAAACCAGATGACACTATTGGACACGGTGCCGGCAGCTGACCGGCTAAAACCGGTCAAGAACCCGCCAACACCGAGAGGCGAGATAATCAAATGGCTATCACGATCGGGTCACTACTCTGGCAACAAACCACAAGGTGGTTTGTGGACCAGTACGTACACACCGCTTTCGGAAGACGGATGCCGGTCAGACTGGGAAAGGGGCTTGAAAATTAATTTGCTCATTCAAATTGCTTGTCCGGCCAGCGCCGCGAACTTGCCTGCTTGGGAGATCCAACTCAGCCCCCAGGCGCGGGTGCTGACAGTTAACACACTTGAGGAGGCGCTGGCCTTCACGAAGAAATATCATCTGTTGCAATTTGCCAGGCCGAAACAAATTCGCGGTGGAATCGGGAAGTTGGTAACGACGTTGATCACGGATTGGGAACGGGCTTTCAAAGAGTTCGATGGAATACATCTTACCGAGCAAGGCTGTGACGAAGTCACCCATCATAAAATCGAGAACGGCGGTCAGACGGCATTTGATACATGGCATTGCGAATCCACGTTGTGGGGCCGTTGGTGTTTTGAAGCGGTCAATAGTCTGGTTAGTGTTATCTACCTGGACTCTGCGCCAGAACAAATCGCGGTCAATTGCCAAGCACCAGATGTTCGGCGAGATATGAACAAGCCGCAACCGAAGGAAGACCAGAGCTTCATTCCTATTATCGCCGCCAGTGTCGATGCGGAGACTGCGGATGCATCGACGGATCCCGGCACTTTATCCTGGACGGCCGGGAAAGACCAAACGTTCACATTGGGAAATGTTGTGGCCACCTCAGGGGCATTCGCCGCGATTTCGCGAAATGAAATCATAGCCGGCCTCCACCGTCACAGCGCCGGCGATTGGGGGGATGTTTGCGATGAAGACAAGACGGCCAACGCGGTTTCCTTGGTCAAAGGATGGCGCCTGGTCTCCGCCTATCATAGTGCCGCTGGCAGGCCATTTTGGATTATCACGGAGGCCGACCGGTCCAGGACAACAGTGTTACTTCCGGAGGAGTACTGACACGCCGTCCGACCAACTACCTTACTGTATTGAACAGAACAAAATAATCTTTTTACAAAATACCGGTTGGAATCTGCAACCAGTGAACCTATATAACTAAAGTAAGTGATGAGTAGGATAGTGCGTAAAACACTAATACTCCAATAACTATAACATAACTAAATTATGAACACAAAGAACAAATCGCATATAAGTGCCATATTAATGAATGCCGCGATTAATGTAAACGTGCGGCTAGAACCGCCAGCGGACTGGAGCTTGCAGTTGCGCACCGTGCTCGAGGATGGTGGCATGCAATTCGACTCCCCCCATGGCCAGATGCAGGTTTCGTGCGTTGACTTCGGCCATGCCGCCCATTTTCAACTGCGGGCAAATCACGAGATCAAAATGGATTTTCTGGTGGCGGCGCAATCCGGGCACGATTGGCTGTGGGAGTATTTTTGCCGGCATTTTCGCGACCTGCTCAGAACCGGCAATTCCTACTTAACCTCCGATGAGATTGTAAAGCGGCCGGATGCGACGGCACCATGGGCGGCCGTGATAATGCGGGCCGAGAGGTCACATCAGTCGGAAGCAGCTGTCATCGCCTACAACCAGATTCAGACGGAGATCATCAGTTGGTTTATCCAGGAGCGAGCTTCTGGACGAAAGACGAATGAATATCAACTGAACTGACGGCGAAGCAGAAAAATATCACCCAGTATCCAATTCAAAAAGGCTTATGACCATGAAAACGAAAGCACTTAAAATTCCGCCCAATGGCGGATCAAAACCGAATCCGTCCAACCTGATTCTTGGAATCAACCCTGAGGATTCATCAATGAACCTGATTCCAGGGCCGGTCGGCGTTTGGTTCGTGCCCGCGACCATTACCCCGAATAATTTCCAGTACAAAAGCCTTTCGAATTGGGCCCTAAATATTGCTGTCGGTTGCGGGCACGGTTGCATCGTCTGTTACGTCCCCAGCACCTCGACCAACAAACAGGCACCGCAACTGACACGCTACAACGTCACGGATCCCGATGCCGAGTGGGGCGACTATGTCCTCGTGCGCCCTTGGGACGAGAAGAAGTTTCTTGCCTCCCTCCGCGCCGCCGAGCAGACGCCGGTGGCAAAACTCAAGCCGGACGGCAATCGTGCCGTAATCTATTCCAGCACAACCGACCCCTATCAGGTGGTCACGCATCCGGATGCCGCAATCCAAAAACTTCTAAATGAACACTTGGGGAGGATGGTCCGGCGTTCGCTGGAACTGATTCGTGATCACTCCACGCTCAACGTGCGAATTCTCACCCGCAGCCCGCAGGCCCGAAAGGATTTTGATCTCTACAGCAGCTTCGGTCACCGGCTTCTCTTTGGCATGAGCCTTCCGACCTTGCGAAACGATCTGTCACGAATCTATGAACCGTTCGCGCCCGCACCCAGCCAGCGCTTGGCGGCGCTTCGTGCAGCCAGGGACGCCGGGTTGAACATCTTTGTCGCCATGGCACCGACCTATCCTGAGTGCGACTCCAAAGATTTGGAAGCCACCCTTCGCGCGGTCGCCGCATTGGATCCCGTTACGGTATTCCACGAGCCCATAAACGTTCGCGCCGAGAATATTGCCCGCATTCAAAAGGCCGCCGCCGCGGCCGGCGTGAAATTGAACACCGGGGTCTTCTCATCGAAAGCAACCTGGGCCAGATATGCCTTGGATTCGCTGCACACCGTGGAGGGCCTAGCATCTCAGGTCGGCCTTGCTGACCGGCTCCATCCCTGGCCCGATTCTTCGCTCGAGAGCAGGTCAGTATGCGAACAACTGTCGAATCCGAACGAACACCTGAAATGGCTGAACACCTGCTGGAGCCGGGTTAGCGCCTGGCCCGGCAAAATATAAGGTTCCACCAAAATAAACTGGTCAAACAATTTTCTGTCGGAACCCATTCCGGCAAAAAAGCACAAAACTAAAAAATAAATAATACCTATGAAAAAAATAATCGATGGAAAACGTTACGACACTGACACCGCCGAAATTCTGGCCGAGTATACTTTCGGCTACCCTTCGGACTTTCGTTATGTCAGCGAGGAATTGTATCGCACGCCCAATGGAGCCTTCTTCCTCCATGGCGAAGGTGGCGCCCTGACCGAATACGGTGTCCGCGTGGACAACAATTCCTGTACGGGCGGACAAACGATCATTCCGTTCACCAAGGAGGAGGCCGTCGCCTGGCTTGAAAAAAACGGTAAAACAGCGGCCTTGGAACAATATTTTCCGGATAGCATCCAAGACGCCTGAGCTTCTATTTCCATTCTAATAATTGCCAACGAAACATGAAGCTGATGATAAAAATAACAATGAAGAAAAAATCAAAATCCATCGGGCCCCGTATCCGACTTACGCTGTGTTGCTTTGAAACCATGCCCACCACGGTTTGCCGCGAATAATTAAACTATTTATTATTTTATGAAACATTGTCAAGTCGGCTGGATTGATGCTTTCTGGTGGAATGATTGGAATCCCGGAAAGATGCCGGAGTCAAACTCCGCGCTCGGTGCTTACGAAAAAAAGTTGAAAAACCACATCATCAAAGAAAGATACGACCTTCTGTTGCTGGAGGGCATTAAAGTGCGTGTGGAATTGGACGAATATGATGATGATGACGGAGCGGACATCTCCGTATACGCCCAATTTACCACGAACTCGCTCGAGGAATTTGCTGAAAAGGCCAAATCATGCATCACCTACGTTCCCGACGGGCATGCGTTTGATGTTTTATATGGAGAGCACTGCCTGACAGAGGAAGATTTTGATTGTGAAGCTACGCTCGCTCTGGAGGCGTTTAAAAGACTTCGGAGATTGGACGCCCGAGAAAAAAAGGCCCGCGGCGGGCCATCACCGGGAGAGTCCCTCCGAATCAGCCGAAGGTTATCTCACGGTCGCTATTGATGTCATTTCAACAAACCAGTTAAACACACAACATAAAACAAAACCTATGATTATAAGAACTTACTACTTAAACAACTGTTCAGTGATCGAAGAAATGCCTGCGCAAATTCAAGCGATTGTCGACGAGCGCATGCCGATGTGCCGTTCCATGCTTGGGACTCCGGAATTCTCAATGGACGGTCCGGGCGGCATCTGGCGCGTGCATTTCCAGGCACTCTCGAATGCGGGCAAGTTTGAGATCTATAATCAAACAGGTCCCGTGCTCGAATTCATCGTCATCCACCGCGCAGAAGGTATGCCTGATTTTGAAGAATTCATTCGTCGATTTCATGCTTTGGCGGAGGCGAATGCCATTCCAATTTGGGCCGCCAAATTGCGTTTGCGACTCAAGTTTCCATGCGCTGCCGTCATTTTTCATCCCGCTTTTGCCGAACTGGATGATGCATCGTTAGGACAAGCTGCTGGCCTGCAGTTCGGCTTGTCCCGTGCCTTCGCCGAGCGCAAAGGCGTCGTGACATGCCACCTAAATAATTAGACTTATGAATCAACCTCACGAGCCAAATCAAATGCGGCTCCCCCGTTCGTGCTTGTCCTTGCCGGAACTGGCTCCGGCCTCGCAAAGCTACCCAGATAAAATCATCGTTGAACCATCCTGGCGGACAAACCATTATTCCTTTCAGCAAGGAGGAGCCCGTCGCCTGGCTGGAAAAAATCGGCAAAACCGCGGCGTTAGAAAAATATTTTCCGGACAAAATTCAGGACGCATGACCTACTTCTATGTCCTTTTTTATAAATGCCAACCAAAAATTAACCTGATGAAAACAATAACAATGAAGAAAAGTTCAAAATCCCGAGATCGCCGCAGAAGAGTAACCTTTCGATGGAGGCGGCGGTAAACCGATTAATTGAAGGAAACCATAGCATTTGATTAACAAATTATTATGAATATATATAAATGTACTGACGGAAGTGTGGCGGCGGAAGAAATTGAGGCCTCGTCTCCAGAGGAAGCGGCTCGGGAATGGGTGGAATGGAACGATTTTGCAAGCGGCGAAAGCACTCAGTGGATAGAAGTCAAAGTGGAAGACGATGACGGCTATGTCGAAGAAGTTACCGTCCAGTTGGACCCGGATGAACCGGAGTGTTCCTGCAAGGACGGTCATGACTGGCAATCTCCTCACAGCGTCCTCGGCGGGTTGGAGGAAAACCCGGGCGTCCGTGGCCACGGAGGCGGAGTAATCATGACCGAAGTGTGCGCGCATTGCGGCCGTTACCGGGAAACGGACACTTGGGCACAACGACCGGATACCGGCGAGCAGGGGCTGCGATCAGTAACGTACGCGGATGCTGATGAACGCAGCAAAGCCTGGATTGATGGAGGGGAAGAGCAATTTTAAAGCATTCTAACAAACGACTAAGAACGATTAAGCCAAAACCTGGCAGAGAAGACCGTTCAGTTGAGTCTTCTTCATTCGAAGCATGTTTGGTGGCGTTTATCGGCCTTTGGCGGACATTGGCACCAAAATCCAAGTATATTTGATGGATATAGTCATTGAATTAGGACACTTTTCTTGAGCACTTGTTTTCGTGTCTCGCAGGCTTCGTCGATTGCTCGATCGAGTGATTTATTGCCGCCGAGCGGATATGGTCAGCGATTCACCTTGGATTGGCCCGTTAAAAAATGGGACAGTTCATCAAGGGCTAGGTTGGCAGAACTTTTGGCTTCCTCCAAATCCAGAAGGTCATGTCCGTTTGCTATATTTAGGAAATCAGCCGGCAAAAACCCATCAAACTTTTGCACCGCTTTTACTGGGAGGAAATTCGCCAGTTCATCCGCACCCGTTGCGGTCGTAGTGATTTCTCTCAGGTGGTCCAAGAACATCTGCGGTGAATCAACTTTATAGCTTATTGAAAGCTTGTCTGTTTCGTGTGGAATATGGCTTGAACAAGCAAAGCATTTTAATGTGTCCATGCCACGGGTGCCAATCCATGGGAACCACTGAACTCGATGAGGGAGGGTCAAAATATTTTTGCCAGTCAGCCCACAATTCAGTGCGGTAGTTCGGGCGGCTCGAAGCAGCAGTTTCCCATTCTCATCCAGCCATACCGGCTCATCATTATCAATTAGCGTCACTCGCATCTCTTCCAACACCCGAGTATTTAACTCGCCACCAGGGCTGAGAAATTCGGGAGCCTTGCCACCCCGGGCCGGTATGACAAAGATGGTCTTTGATAACGAGTTGATTTCTTTTACCAACCATCGCCTGCCAGCCAGGATGATCAGTTCTTCCACAGGCGGAATGAGGTCCGCAGGCAGGTTGCCAATATGTTCGTCTTCATTGCGAACCAAATACTCTTCGGTGCCCTTGAACGCGGCATAAAAATCGAAGCTGGATGTAATCTGCTCCCCGGTTGGGGCAAGAATCAGATCGCCTTCGGGAACTTGCTCAATAAGCTTTTTCTCGCCGAGGCCTCTTAACACTGCCGTGAACATTTCAGGCGTGATATGCCGGAAGGGTCCGCTTGTGATGAGCGTCTGCTTGAGCTGCGCGGCTGTGGTTCCACCGGTTTGCTTCAAACAGCTAAGAATTTGGTGGATAAACGTGCTGGCTTGCATCCGGTCAGAATTCGGGGGTTCGAGCCACTTTTGCAGCATTAGCCGGGTCAACGCGACTGCACGCAATAAGTCAGGATACAGCAGGTCGGTAAGCCCACTTCCAAAATGCGGGGAGGTCTCGCGAACATACATTCGCATGATCTGGGCATCTCCCTCGGTTCGCCCGGAGCGGCCCAACCGTTGGACCATTGAAGCAACACTCCATGGGGTATCCACCTGCCCGACGGAATGAACCGAGCCAATATCGATTCCCATTTCTAGCGTACTCGAGCAGATGGCAGTCGTTGGGGTTCCAGATTTGAGTTGGATTTCAACCTCTTCGCGAAGCTCCTTGGAAATCGAACCGTGGTGGACGACAAATGGATCGACGAGGATTTTCTCCCTTTTTACCCGGTCATGCAATTTAACCGACAAGTTCTCGATCGTTTTTTTGGCGTTAACAAATATCAAATTTGTCGAATTCGCGAAATGGCGGACGATGTCGGTTGCGATTTCATCCAGTTCATCCTCCTGCTGGACTTCTGCCTGGCGGACGGTGGGTGCCAATTCTGGGGCACAATCCTTGTTGCAGGGGGAATCAGCCGATAGTTTTTCCGCAGTCAGCCGTTCTGCAAGTTGGAGGGCCTGAACTGCGCTGATGCGCGGCTCAACTATTTTTTCGTTATTGCTATGGGGTCGCCGCAAATAAGCCCTTATACCGAACTTGGTTTCACGCTGAGCGTTTGGATCGGAAATGAGGCTTACAGTTTCAGGATGGTCGGGCCGGATGAAACGACAAGCGGCCTGCGGATCACCAAGCGTGGCGGACAAGCCAATAATTCTCGGTTTCGTGCCGGCAGCGCCATTCAGCCGGGCCAGCAAGCTCAGCAGATGAATTCCTCTGACATTATTGAGGAACGAATGCAGTTCATCAATCACGACGTATTCCAGAGCTTTATAGATTCGTGGAACATGCACGCCGTAATTGATAAAATTGGATTCCAGGGATTCGGGCGTGATTAGCAAAATGCCGGAAGGGGTCTGTCGCAATTGCTTTTTGCTCGAAGCAGAAACATCCCCGTGCCAGCGGTGCACCGGAATGTCCAAATTGCCGCAAAGCTTTTCAAGCCTGGCAAACTGATCATTTATCAACGCCTTGAGCGGGCCGATATAGATCGCCTGGACGGAGGGTTGAGGATTCTCGGCAAGCTTGGATATGATGGGCAGAAATGCCGCTTCTGTCTTTCCCCCGGCGGTCTGGGCCGTCACGATGAAATCATTCGACTGCTCGTAAATTTTATGAATTGCCTCAACTTGTATGGGACGAAATTCCTTCCACTCCATGGACCAAATGGCCTTTTGCACTCCAGGATGCAGGAGATTGAAGGCTGAACTGCTCATCAGAGTTTGAAGCTTGCCATTTGATCGTCGTTGTCCGGCGTCGGAGGAGACCCTTTGGAAATTTCCTCTTCAATTGAAATGGGCTTGTCGGCTGATTTGACGAGGCCTTGCGCAAGAAAATCCTGCCATTTGCGTTCAGGGTTTTGCTCCAGCACACTCAACAAACCCACAAATGAACGCACCACATCCCGCGGAGTTTTATAATAATCGGCCCCAAGGGTTTCGCTGGCCTTTTTAAGAACGGCAATTAACGCATCATCTGGTACGATATACTTTGCGGGATCACCATTCGCCTGAACGTTTCGTATGTTGCGCAGCAAAACAACCAAATCTTCCGGGGAAAGATTTTGCAACCGGACCACCGTTCCCGAAAAATCAACCACTCCATCAGTCGCAAATCGATTTTCAACCAACCGGGAGCGCAAAGCCTCGTAGCTGTATAAGCCGCGGCGTTTATCCTCCAGACATTCGTCCGTTCCCGCCATCAGGAAGCCCAGACTGCGGACGCTTCCCTGCATGCAGTCGTTCAAAATGGTGAGCACGGACTCGTAATTGGTCTGACGTGCGCGCGCGCTTGGCAGACGATGTGACAAAACCACCATCTCATCGAGGTTCACCACCACGCCGGCATAACCCGCCTTGACACAAAACGCCGCCAGCAACTTGAGGCTGTCGTAAAAATTCTCATCGTCAATGATTCGTCGAACTCCCAAATCTGCCCGGGCCTCGGTTTTTGTTGTATATTCTCCCCGCAGCCATCGAAGTGCGGCGCCTTGCAAGGCATCATTTCCGGCAAGATAGCCTTCGTAATATTTGGCCAGCACTTCGGCAAATTCAAAACCGCCGACGTGGTCCTGCAGACTTTTCAAGTCCTCGAAAATCCGTTTCTTAACATCATCTTCCTTGCCGCCGGCCTGATTGACCTCGTATTGCAGCCCGGATATCCAGCCATCACATAAATTGCGCAGGGCGCCACCGTCAGGTTTGGCTTTTGTCGCCAAATTACGGACGAGTTCTGAATACAGCGCCCGTGCCTCTCCTCCGGTCGCGTGCAACCGGCGTTCCATCGACATGTCGGCTTGGATGACAACCATGCGTTTTTGGAGTGCCAGATTTCGGACCAGGTTGAGAAAAAAGCTTTTGCCGCTGCCGAATCGTCCAACCACGATTCGAAAGGACGCGCCGCCCTGCTCAATGCGCTCCAGATCCGTGAGGATCGCGTTCACCTCCTGTTTCCGTCCAACCTGGATTAAATGCAGACCGATCTTTGGCACCAAGCCAGCCTGGAGCGATTGCAAAATCGCGTCACGCTCACGTCGTTTTATCTCAATCATTTTATCAGATTCCTATGAACTAAGATTGGGTCGCTTCCCTCCAGGAGAAAATCTCCCAGATGATCATCAGCCCAGTCATTGATGGCGTCGAAGGCGTTCAAGGGCATCAGCTGAGATTTTTTCACAAGCACGTCAAAATCAGAGCGCGGCATTGAATCGCTTTGGATCAGGCCGAGGATAATCGGATGATATTTTGGTTCAAGGGTTTTAATCCAATCGGGGATTGTGGCCGCCGGCGCAAGTGTTTCCAGCCGCGTTGGCTTTTTGGATGCCGATTTGGCAGTCTCCTTTTCCTTCGCCTTGATTTGCTGTTCCTCGTCATCGTCAACCATGACTTTGGCCAGCAGTCCGGCCACTTCCGAGGTTTCCTTGGCAATTTGATCAACCCGCGCCATATCAATCTGAAAGGGCTGATCCGGCCGCGGAATTCTTTCACCTGAAACAACATTGCCGGCCGTCTGAATCGTGACTTCTGCGAATTCGGGACCGACCGCTTTCAGATAGGTTTCCAATTTGTTGACCGGCAATTCAAACGCCTTAAAGATTTTCTCCAGGGTTTTTATTTCGTCTTTGGTGACAACTTTGTCAGCGGCCGCAACGTAGACCAAGACTTCACCGATCAACTCGCGCTGTGCCGCAGGAATTGGCTTGGCGATTTTTGTCAGCGCCCCACTGAATCTGCTTGGATCAGCGATTAACACCTGCTCGAGCGCTTCCAGCCGCTGGTGGTCCTCGGAACTTAAAGCGAGATTCTTCTCAATAAAATGACGGGAAACATCAAGCTCTTCCGGCGCAACATGGCCGTCAGCACCCGCCACGAGAACACAGAGTTTCAACAAAACCGATGCCCCTACATAATTTTTCGAGGGGGCGGCAAAGTTGTCGGATGGTTGCTTGAAAACCGCGAGTTCCTGATCCCAACTGTAGGCTCCATCAAATCGTGCGTCGGGCTCAACCGCGTATTGCAATGATTCGAGCGTCCCGGCGAGGTCCCGGCTCTGACCGACCGTGAGCTTTTCACGTTGGTTAAATCCGTGAAGCTGGGCCAGCCGCCCCACGTCAACAATCGCATAGCCATTGCTGTTGCGGGCGCTTTGCAGCATTTCGTTCCATTGCTTCGTCAGTGGATGAACGGTTCCAATCCGCAACTCATCCGGCAACGCCAGGTAGGCTTTCAGCGGGGCTGACAAATCATTCGATTTGGTTCGCGCGCGGCTGTATCCCGCTAGATCTTCGACGCATGAATTCCAGATTTTAACCAGCGGGCTGAATTGTCTTTGGATTCCCAGGACGTCGGGTATTTGAATCGAAAATCCCCCGCTTGACTGCTGCAACAAAGACGGACTTGCCGCTCGATAGGCCAAACGCGCGGGTTGCTTGGCCTGAGTCAGATTCATTCCTGATGGGAACTGCTCCAAATATCGTTTTGAGAAAAGTGAGCGGAATTCGTCATTCACTCGGGAAATGATCACACTCCGGCGGGCATCGTAATTTCTTGAGGCCACTTCGTATGCCAGGTCAGGCTGCAATGGCTTGTTGGCTTGGCATTGGCTTGCCAGGACTATTGCCAGCTCGTCTTCTCCCAGCAGCGTGACCGGAAGCGTTTTCATCCACTCCAACAACTGTGAATAATAGTCCGCACCCTGACGCCACCCCCAAAAATGTATCAACTGGCTGGTATAACTTTGCAATGAGCGGCTGCGTGTGTATGGCCCGTAGTGTTGTAGCAGTCTGACGACTTCGGCAACCACCTCCTGATCGGGTGCCGTATCAACGAGTAGCCTGCGTTCCAGGCCGTAAAAAAAGAGAAAAACGTAGCCCAGTTCACGAGCTTCGGGGTTTCCGTCGACGCGGCCCGAGGCCAGCCATTCTAAATATGCTGCGCGTTGGTCAGGGGTGAGCCACAAGTATTGAGGGTAATAACTAAGCCGGCTACATGAGCCAGAAGTCGCATTGCCCACGGGCAGCCGGATATTTATCGTGGACGCCTCTGCGGTGGAAGATTGGCCATCGCTGACATAAATCATCCCGCTGGGAATTTGAAAGCCGGCAATGTTTATGGATTCGTTTGCGGCAACCCAACAAAGTTCCGCACGCCGCCGGTTGGCGGTAAATGGAATCGAAACAACCCGATTTTCATGAGCCTGTGGTTGAAAATTGGCGACACGTTCTGGCTCCGGATCCTCGTGACAAGCGGGAATGCGCACCTCAATTTCTGGCTTTGGCACATCGCTTGCATCTTCCAAAAATTTCAAATAAAGCCGGACTGTTTCTCGTTCCGCCATCGAAATCCGTTCGTCGGACGAATAAACGTTGACTCCTATGCGTTGAATTTCTTGCAGCATCGCCCGGGCAATTTCTGTACCGTGGCTGGAGTCGTAATTAATGGCGGCCTCAAAAAACTGAGGCACTTTTCTGGAAGCCGCAACCCATTCGGCGGCATATTCGTTAAGATAACGAACGGCCCCCCCGGGCTTTTCTGAGCAATCGATCAGCAGTGAAATGAACTGCTGTTTTGCGGGGCTGTAATCAGGATTTGCCACCACGGTCGCGGCAATGAACATCAGCATGGTCTTTTGCGTCTCACTACGCAAAATCTCCTGTTTTTCAGATGAGTCGCCTTCTGCGGCTTTTTGCGTGAGTTCCAGCAATTCAACAAAAGCTGACTGAACCGCGAATACAAATGATTCAGTGATGTTATTCATGCTCTTGGAAAATTGGGGTCCAATCCAATTTTAGAATTGGTTGGTCGGCGATCCCTGTGACATTCATTACCATCTTATTCGCCTTTTGGATCCCCTTTCTCGCGGACCAATGCGTCAATTTTCTCATCAAGTTTTTTGAGCCGGCTCAAAATCTCTTCATCATTGGCCAGGCCTTTTTGTTTTGAACCAATAAAAGAAGAGGCCACCAATCCGCTCGAAGCCCCGAAAAACCCCACCCCGGCAATCATCAATCCCATTGCCAAATATCGACCCTCCGGCGTGACTGGATATTTGTCGCCATAGCCGACCGTGGTTATCGTTGTCACACTCCACCAGATAGCATCATCCGCAGTTTTGATATTGGCTCCCGGCACCTGCTGCTCGCAAATGAGAATTCCAATTGAAGAAAACATGATGAGCAAGAAAAAGGTCAGGGCAATCGAGGCAAATCCGGTTTGAAGCTTATCCTTCAGCAATAAGGTCGTGATCTTGTGGGTGGTTCGTAACGCGCGAAATAGGCGAATCACCCTTAAAATCCGGACTAAACGCCCAATCCGTAAAACGGGCAGGTTGGGGATGCTCGCTACGAGATCAATCCACCCCCATTTGAGAAACCCCAGTTTTGATTCCGCCTTGTAAAGCCGGATTCCAAAATCAAGGAGCAGCACCAGGCAAACGATCGTGTCCAACGTCTGAAGAATTTCAGTAATGTTTGCTGGCAATTTGAAGGCCGTGTCCAGCACCAATGCTCCAAGCACGATGACCGAAAGAATCAAGATGACGACTTGAAAAAAGCCAATCTCTTCATGTTTTGTGGATCCAACTTCATTCATATCAAACTCTGGCTGCTGGATGTTTCGGATGCGGCATCCCTTTGTGCCATCGGGTCATGCTAATAAACCTGTTGAACCCTGTCAAAATCGGCGATGGCAATCCACGTTTCATACGACGGTTCTTCGAGATGCCAACGAATCGCATAAGCCCGAGGTCCTGCGGACGCGTTGCGAAATAGCCGCACGGAAAACCTGTTCTTCGAACCAAAGTTCGACGCCTTTCCTCGCCCGCGTGATTCCAGTGTAAAGCAGCTCCCGGGTCAGCACCGGGCTTTGCCGGTCCGGCAAAACGAGCAGGATACGGTCAAACTCCGATCCCTGACTTTTATGAACCGTCATCGCGTAGGCGGTTTCATGTTGTGGCAGGCGAATTGGCAGGAACTGGCGCAAACTGTTGTCCGGCCCCGCAAAGAAGGCTCTCGGCTCACCGCCCACGCCGTCGTGCAAAATGATGCAGTTGTCACCATTGAAGAGCTTCAAATTGTAATCGTTCCGCGTGATCATGATCGGCCGATGGGAATACCAGGGGCTTTGACAGTTCATCAAACCCGCCTCTTCCAGGATTTCCTCGATCATCTGGTTCAAACCGGCCACGCCGAAGGGACCTTCACGCAAAGCGCACAAGACGCGGAACCTGGACATGGCCGCAATCGCTTGGAGTGGGTCTGATGTTTTTAGAAAATCTTCGAACCCGGCAGTTATCTTGTCTTTCAAGGCATCCTTCAACTTTGCGCGAACGGGCAACGCCATCGAGATGACGTCGGAATGAGCATCCCCGCTGGAGCTGAGGAGGATGGCAAAAGCATCTTCCACGCGACCTTCGTTGATGGCTGTGCTCAACCGGAAAATGGCACTGTTCTCGCCGAACCGGTAATTCTTTTTCAGCTGCACGACACAATCGCCCAACGAGGCAGCTTCCTCGACGGGCGCGGCACCAGGCAATCGCTGGCCCGTGAGTGTTTCAAATTGCTGGCTGAATGGTTTTGAATAACTGCCGACGGTCACAGCAGAGCAAATGTCGCCCAGCACCGCTCCGGCCTCCACCGAGGCGAGCTGGTCCTTGTCGCCCAGAAGAATCACGCAGGCCGATGGCGGAATGGCCGCAAACAATTTTGCCATCAAAGCCAGGTCCACCATGCTGGCTTCATCTACCGCGACCACGTCGAACGGGAGGAGATTGTCGGCGTTGTGCCGGAAATACGCCGAGTCAGGGATATAGCCGAGCAGCCGATGGATAGTCGTGGCATTCTCCGGGAGTTGATTCTTGATCTCATCACTGCATGCCAATGTGGCCTTGATTTTCCGAATGGATTCTTGAATCCGGGTCGCCGCCTTTCCGGTTGGTGCGGTGACCGCGATGCGAAGTTTGCGGGTTGGATCCAAATCCAACAGCAGGGCCATTATCAAAACGAGCGTGTGGGTCTTGCCGGTCCCTGGGCCGCCGGAGATGACGCAGAATTTCCCGCGCGCCGTGGCAAAGGCGGCAACGGATTGCAAGTTTACGGAGCCGGCAGAATTCGGCGGAAATAAGGCCTTGAGCTTCTGGCCCAGGGCCTGATCGTTGGCTTGCTCCAGCGCAACACTTGATCGCTTCAAGATTTCCGCCGCCAGAGTCTGCTCGTATTCCCAGTAGCGGTGAAGGTAAAGCCGGTGCTGGGCGTCCATTACTAAGGGGCAGAATGGGCCGGGTGATCCGACCACCGGGGAAGACTTTAGTTCTTTGACCCAGGTAGCCAGTCCGGGCAATCGCACTGGCTTCAGCTCATCCACCGGCTTCTCCGGGAACGGCGATTCCGCCAGTGCCTGAAGGTCCAGACAAATGTGTCCTTCCGTTCGGGTGCGGCTGGTCAAGGCCGCAGCCAGTGCCAGCAAGGGAAACTCCCCGCCCGCCTGGGCCTCGATGAATCCGGCGAAGTGGCGATCCAAGTCGCTGAAAACGCTGCTGCCGATCAATTGACGAAGCTCATTCATGAATCAGATCCTTTCCTTCCGCTGAGCCGGTAAGCAGGCGGTTCAACTCGCGCACGAATTGTTCCTGCGGCCGATCTCGATAAATTCCCAGCTCGGGTCGGGCCGGATCGATGCCGCGCAGAAACAGGTAATACACTCCGCCGAAGTGCTGTTCGTAGCGGTATCCCGGCAGCCGGTGCCGCAGGTAGCGATCAAGCGCCACGGTGTAGAGTTGATATTGGAAATAGTAGTGTCGGCGGCGGATTTCCGCCGTCAGTGCAGACTCGCCGTAATCCTCAATCCGGCCGCCGAGCCAGTTGGATTTCCAATCCACCAGATAAAAACGCCCGTTGAACTCGAACACCAGGTCAATGAACCCCTTCAGCATTCCGCGCACTGGCACAAACGAGAACCCTTCCGGCTCGCGGCTGGCGGCGGTCTGGGTGCCGAAAAAATGGTGTTCTTGCAGCAGTTCCCGAATCATCGGCGGCGAAATTTTCTGAAGTGGGAAATAGAATTCAAGTTCATGCAGCCGTTGTGCGGCCGTGATCTTTGACAACGTCAGGCTGGGAGCTTTTTCATCCAGCGGCGCTTCCATCACCTTTCCCAGCATCTCGACAATGACGTCCGAGAAGTCGGGTTCCGCGAGGCCATGTTCTCGGAGTTGGTCCTGCACCAGAATCTTGGTCGCCGGCTGGTTCCATTGGGCAAAATCCAATTTTTCAAAAATCGAGTGCAGGCACGCGCCGGGCTTGGTCCCGCCGGGGAAGGCAAAAATTCCGGAGGCGGGCTGGCTCACGCGGCCAGCCGTGCCCAACTCATCATGGTCCGGCAATTCCTCGCTGTGATTTGCCGTGAGCGAGGTGAAACTGTTGATCCGCCAATCGCGGAGAATTGCGCCGGTGAATTTCCGGCAATCCAGCGCCGGCCCCGCAACGATGGCAGCCTCGAACTTTTCTGCCGTTGGTTCCGGCAAATCTGTGACCTGAATCGCGGGATTTCCGGTGCCATCTTCGGATTCGCCAGCCAGCCGGCTCAAATCCTCCAGGAGCCGGGCATCGTCGAGCTGTTTAAAATTATTTTCGAGCGCAATCAGTGGATCGGGTTCCGGATTCGGGGGCGCATGCAGCAGCCACGCGGGAGCGGAGGTGGCCGCGCCGTTGAAGGCACCCCAAACAAAAAAGCAACGGTGTTTGGCCCGCGTCAGCGCCACATACAAGAGCCGCACGTTTTCCGCCAGTTTTTCCACCTTGGCCTGTTGCGCATGGTCGGCGTAATCGTCGCTGCCGAGGTCGCGGACCAGGTTTCCATTCCCGTTCTCATGGAAGAACACCTGTTCTTCGCCACCGTGCTCAATGCTCGTGCCCTTCCAGGAATAGGGGCAGAGCACGATGGAGTATTCCAGCCCCTTACTTTTATGGATGGTGACCAGCTTGACCGCTTTCTCGTCGGTTTCCAACCGGAGCTGATGTTCCTCCGCGACCTGGCCTTCCATTTGCCTTTGCTCGCCGATCCATTTGAGCAGGCCGGAAACGCCCAGCCGATGGTCGAGGCTCGCGCGGTGCAGCACTTCGGCGATATGCAGCAGGTTGGTCAGCCGGCGATCGCCATCCGGAAAGGCCAGCAACCGCGGACGGATCAGTTCGCGTTGCATGAAACTGCGAAACATCTGGATGAACCCTCTGCCGATCCAAAGGTCGAGGTAATCGCGGAACCGTTCCAATATTTCCTGCCACTGCGCCTCCTGTTGGGACAACGCTTCAATCTGTGATCCCGAGCGCCCCAACAAATCGGTTCCCAACGCCGCCATTAATTGCGATTCATGGGTCGGATCGGCAATTGCGGTCAGCACGCGTTGCGTCTCCAGCATTTCCCGGGACTCAAACAAACTCGCGCTGGTGTAAAGCACGCTGGGAATATTCCGCAGTTTCAGTGAGTCCTGAATCAACTGGGCCTGGCGGTTTTGGGGAACCAGCACGGCAATATCTTCCGGCAGCACCTTGCGCTCGCCCAATCGGGTATTCCCCTGCAAGAGTGAAACCATCTCCGAGGCCACCACCAGCGGGAGTTTCTTGTCGGCCACGCCTGATTTGATGTCCGTCCCAACACGTTTCCAAAACCAAATGTGCAGGGCCGGCCCGCGCTGACCATCCGCTTGAAGGGGACGTTTGTCCGCCTCGCCCCTGGCT
>Ga0181520_10001877_pt1 | contig 41275 bp, 27 predicted proteins | sample PEATcosm2014_Bin_29_FD_132451 | JGI IMG/M metagenome (GOLD analysis project Ga0181520, IMG submission 132451) | Peatland microbial communities from MTU Mesocosm Facility, Houghton, MI, USA - PEATcosm2014_Bin02_30_metaG | ecosystem: Environmental > Terrestrial > Soil > Wetlands > Peat | place... | reverse complement strand
GCACGTTTCCTGGCCAATCGTAGTCGATTAGTTTTTTCGCCGCGCTGGAGGAGAGGCGCTTTGCCGGCATGTCCTCGCCCAGGTTCTTCAGCAGATGGGCCGCCAGCGGCAGCACGTCCCCAATGCGGTCGCGCAACGCCGGAACCGACACGGGGAAAACCGCCAGCCGATGATACAGGTCGAGCCGGAACGCCTTCTCGGTGGTGCGCAGTCGCAGGGGCTGGTGCGATGCCGCAACCACCCGTACATCCACGTGCAGGATCGCGTTGTCGCCTACACGCTGGAGTTCGCCCGACTCCAAGAAGCGCAGCATTTTCGCCTGCAATGCGAGCGGCATCTCACCAATTTCATCCAGAAAGAGCGTTCCCCCATGCGCCGCTTCGATCCTTCCTGTCCGTGACTGCACCGCTCCGGTGAATGCGCCGCGCGTATGCCCAAACAATTCAGCCTCGAGCAGCGCTTCGGGGATTGCCGCACAATTCAGTACCACAAATGACTTAGATGACCGCAAGCTGAGCTGATGTACGGCCTTTGCGACCAATTCCTTGCCGGTACCCGTCTCGCCCTCGATCAGGACCGAGGTCGAGCGCGGAGCCACCAGCCGCACCAGTCGCGCCAACTCCAGCATCGCCGCACTCTCGCCCACCATATGAGGCAACGGCAGCGGTCCCGGCTGCATCTCCTGCCAGTCCAGCCCCAAAACCTCATCGAAGATTGACGGCTGCACATCGAGGTGTCTCGACCTAACGAATTCATTCCTGCTCGAATCCGACGGCGTTACCCCGGCGCATTCCCTTGTACCCCCACTCTGGCCCATATTCTCAGCGGCGCGATTCCGAAGTCGCAATATCGTTGTCACCTCCCGCGCGACCCGCGCACGCTCGCCGCCGGGAGCGAGCCGTTCGGCCGCGGAGGCCTGCGGCACAACCACCGGAGCCAGCGTCCAAGCAGGACTCTCGCCCGCGTCCACGCCGATCTGTGCCTGGCGCAAGGCATGCATCAACTCGTTCCTGCGCGGGCTGCGTACCCCGCCTTCCTCTGCGGTAGTGTTAACGTGTAGCAGGTCCATCGCAGGGTGACGGATTCGCATCTGCTCGGCGAATTCGCCCACCTCAAGATCCGGCAGAACGCAATCCAGCACCATAGCTTCCGCACCATCGACCTCCAATTGCGCCATCGCCTCCGCGCCGCCCGCTGCCTCGCGTACCATCCAACGCATCGCTGTCAACTGCTGTCTCAGCCGAGCGCGGAATTGGGTATCCGCACTCGCTAGGATGACCGATCTCACCTCGGCCTTGGTGGCAACACCCGCCCTACCCGTTCCGTATCCCATGAAGTTTCCCTTATACGAGGTCAGCTCTCGAATTTACCGCTCGGAATGGCAAAAGAGTCAATACAAACTGCTTCAGGCGAACGATACGTTCGGCATCGTCTCCGAGGCCGCAGGCTTCGAGTGCCCTGCGACCGGCTTCTTCCCCAGACCGCCTAATCTGTACCCCGCCCCACGGATGGTTTCGATCACCTCCCCATGCTCGTCATGGCACGTCCCACCCTCTACTTTCCGGCGCAGGTAGTTCACGTAGACATCCACTACGTTCGTTCCCGTCTCTGCCGGTAACTGCCAGACCTCCGCCAGCAGCTGACTGCGCGTGACACACTCGCCCTGATGCTGCAGCAGGTACTCCAAAAGTGAGAATTCCTTCGCCGTCAGGTGGACGGCCCTCCCTCCGCGCATCACCCGGCGCTCGATGCGATTAAGTTCAAGATCGCCGTGGCGCAGCACCGGGTCAGCAAATTGACGCCGTCGGCGCAGCAGCGCCCGGCATCGCGCGGTGAGTTCAAAGAAGCTGAAAGGTTTGGACAGATAGTCATCGGCTCCCATATCCAGGCATTGCACTCGCGCGGTGAGGTCATTGCGGCCGCTCAACACCAGCACAGCGGAATCATCGTGGCGCTCCCGCATCTGAGCCAAGACCTCCAGTCCGTCCCGCCTGGGAAGACTCAGGTCCAGCAGGACGAGATCCGGATGATCCTCAGCCGCGCGTACAAGAGCGGCCTCACCATCCTTCGCCCAGGCAACCCGATGGCCTTCCGACTCCATCCCTTGACTTAGGAATGCACCCAACGCACGATCATCTTCCACGACTAACACCCGCATCACATACTCCCGACTTCGACCGCAGCCTCCGCGAAGGCAAGCATCGGGATCCAGCACGGTCGTCCATGTATCAACTTCGTACAGTTGATGGATCCAGAATCCACCCTACAGGCTCGAATGTGACAAGAAACGAACCTACATCCCCTCGGAGACGTTCCAAATCAGGAAACCCTACTGAATCAGTCGAAGTACACGTCCTTGCTCCGCAGATAGTCATCAAAGGAGATGTCTAAGCGGAAAGTTGGGCCTCGATCGGAGATGATGCGGCCTCGCGGAGCCGACAAACTGAGGTGACGCACGTCATAGTTCCGGACGCGACGAAGCCTCACACTTTTCATGTGCGTAGTAACTTAAGGGGAGAGTGCGAATATGGATACGGCTGAAGTATTTGCCCAAGGAATCGCATCGAATGAACCTGAGGACGGCATTCCGGTCGTCGCGCTAGCGTCGACGTTGGCCTGTGCCGCAGCGGCAAGCCTGCTGGCTTGGTCGCTCTTTCCCTCCCGGAGGCGCCGGGCATCCATTTCGGGCCAGGTATCGCTCGGTCTCCTGGCTGCCTGCGCTGCCGTGGTGGTTTGGCAGAAGCGCAAGGAAGAGGCGACCGCCGCTCGTCACCTGTTCACGCATTTGAACGAGGTTCGGGACGCTCGGTGGCTGAAGCGGCATCCTATCGCTTATGGTTGATCCCCGAGCGAAATCTGGAACGAAAGTCTTTGTGATGCCCCACAGACGCTAGACCGCCGCTCTCGGGGCGGCGCGACGGAGTTCACCTCCGTTGCACTAGCACGGTTTCGAGTACGGAGTTTGCCCAAGCGGAGGGAATCATCCGACGGATCCAGGCGCGTCTCAGCATTCAAGAAATATCGCCGCTGGACAAGGTGCGGCTTCCTCATTTCGCGACGTTGAACTCCAGGTGCGACGGATACATCGCTGAACCGTAGATTGTCACCGTCTCTGCCTTGTACGATCTCTTCGGTGCCGTCATGATGTTCGGCACAAACGTCTGCGGGTTGCGATCGTACAGCGGAAACCAGCTCGATTGCACTTCGACCATGATGCTGTGCCCCTTCAGGAACGTGTGATCCACGCCGTGCAGGCTCCACTTGAACTCATTGGCCGCGCCCGGCTTGAGCGGCTCGGGCTGCTCAAAACTACGCAAATAACGCGCGCGGAAAATCTCATCCGCAACCATCAACTGGTAACCCGGATTCGTGACTGCATCCTGCGGATAAACGTCGATCAGCTTGACGATCCAATCGGCATCGCTTCCTGTCGTCGCCGCAAACAGGTCCGCCGTCACTTCGCCGGTGATCGTCACATCGTGATCGAGCGGAGCCATGGTGAAAGTGGCTACATCCTTGCGACTGGTGACGAAGCGCTGGTCCTCGACCAGCCAGGTATACCACTTCGAACCCGGTGCGTAAGACGACTGGATCGGCCGATGACGATACGGAACAGGGTCGGCGGGGTTTGCAACATAACTCGCGGCAACCGAATCGCCACCGCTGGCAGGAGCGGCAAAACTCAGCGATTTCCCGGGCTTCAGATATAGCATCGCAGGGGCCGTCCCGACAACGGGCGGCCATACGGGGTACCGTTCCCACTGGTCTACTCCAGTGCGGAAGCTCGCGGTGTTGACGATGTCGAAACCCGGCCTGTTCTTCAGATACTTCTCGAAGAAGGGGAACTCCATCGTTGCGCGAAATTGCGTCCCCGTGGGCTCGCCGAAGTCGAGCCTGCCGAAGTCTGAGCCGAGCGTTTGACCCGTTCCATGCCAGCCGCCGTGGTTCCACGGTCCGAGCACCAGGAAGACTTCATGCTTCGCGTCGTGCTGCTTGAGCGCAGCGTACTCTGCCTGCGTGCCCCACATGTCTTCCTGGTCCCAGTAGCCCCCAACTTCCAGGGTTGGCGTCTCAACTCGAGTGAGGTGATACTCGACGGCCATGTCCCGCCAGAACTGGGTATACGTTGGCTGCGTAAGAAACGCTTTGGCTGTCGGCAGATTGCTCATGCTGGCGGCGACAGCAGCTCCTGCGAAGTTGATGTGATGGAGAAAGAAATCGAACGTGTCCTCCTTCGCATTCACGCGAACATCGGTCTTCTGGCCCTCCATCTGCTGGACGTAGTCGAATCCATAGCTCTGACGGAACGCACCATTATGGAAAAAGTCATCGCCCAACCACACGTCGGTCATCGGCGCCTGGGGTGAGATGGCCTTGACTGCAGGATGCGCGTCGATTCCAGCCATCATTGCCAGAAATCCGTCGTAGGAAAGGCCGAAGACTCCCACGCGGCCATCGTTGCCGGGCACATTCTTCAAAAGCCAGTCGATGCTGTCGCGGGTATCGGTGGTTTCGTCGATGTCTTTGCTACTGTTATGGGCAACGATAGGCCGATTCATGACGAACTGACCTTCCGATTGATAACGGCCACGAATGTCTTCGTAAACAAAGATGTAGCCGCTCGCAGCCAGTTCGGGCTTGTCGTCATTTACCCGGGTTGCGTTAAACTCGTCGACCCCGTAGGGGGTGCGGGCAAGCAGAAACGGCCAGCCCGCCGCCGGTGCGTCACTCCGGTTCTCCGGCGTCAGGATCACCGCATGCAGGCGCACGCCGTCGCGCATCGGAATCATGGCTTCCTGGCGCGAATAGTTGCGGGCATGGTTTAGGCGGGTCGCGGCCGTACTAAAGCGCGTCGCCTCGAGCAGTGTTCGTCCGTCGGCGTCGAGCGTCACCCTGAGTCCGCCGATCGCATTCGCCGCGTTGCGTACGAACACGAAGTGGGCCGACGGGGACGCGATGGTGAACCGGTCCGCCTGGGCAGTATCGGGCACAAGTCGCTGCCGCTGCCGCTGCACACTCTCCTCATAGAGAGCGCCGCCATCCAGATAGACTGCCGTGACCTGCTCGGGATTGGAGGTGCTGCGATACTGCCCGACGTACCCTGACAAGTTCTGACCATCGGCGACTGCGCAGCCCACCCACAGCGCCAGCAACCACACTGGAGACGAATTCAAGCTTTTCCGCAGCCGCATCTGGACCCTCAGGGGATGGGGGCCTCAATCGGAGGGGGAGGAGTGACCGAACATTGAAAGCCGATGCGTTTATGCGAGCCGTCGCAGAATGGACGATTTTCGCTGGCCCCGCAACGGCACAGCGAAATTGCCGGCTTTCCGGTCAGGTCCCACTCCTTGCCTTCGGAATCGCATAGCACAATTGTGCCCTCGACCCGCAACGAACCGTTGGGTCGAACCGTAATTTTTACAGCTTCAGACATGAATTGAGTCACTCCCGGATCAGGTACCGGTCAGATGTACCGGCTAACCCAGCATAGCAGCCCCTGCGTCCGCGCCACGACCATGGACGGTTGCACTTATCGATGCGCCCGCTCCGCTTGCTCAATCGCCGGCCGATTCCGTCGCCTCAGCCAGACCGTACTCCTTGAGCTTGCGGTAGAGCGTCGTCTTGCCGATCCCCAGGAGTCGCGCCGCCATTAGCTTGTCCCCGTTCAACTGCCGGATGGTTCCGAGGATTGCCTGTTTCTCCATGTCGGCGATGGAGACGACACCTCCGCCCTGAGCGTCGCCGCCCCCATCCGCCGAACCCTGCGCCGCCGATGCGTCGGCCTCTCGCCGATGCGCACGGAAGTCCTGCAATTGCGTGGGCAGGTCGACGGTATGCAATAACGGCCCCGACGACATGGCGCAGGTGCGTTCGATGGCATGCTGCAGTTCGCGCACGTTGCCCGGCCAATCGTATTCCAGGATCAGCCGCATCGCGTCTTCGGAGAACTGGTGGTTCGTGCCCGACTCGCGCTGGACCCGCCCCAGAAAGTGCTCCACCAAGAGGGGAATGTCTTCCCGGCGCTCGCGCAGCGGCGGGATTTTCAGATTCACCACGTTGAGCCGGAAGTACAGGTCCTTGCGAAAGAGTCCCTGCGCGACCATTGCGTTGAGATCGCGATTGGTCGCGGCCAGCACGCGCGCCGAAATTGGCATAGAGTGGGTCGCACCGACAGGACGCACCTCCTTCTCCTGCAACGCTCGCAACAGCTTCGCCTGCAGATCCAGGGGCAGTTCGCCGATCTCGTCCAGAAAGACGGTGCCGCCCTCAGCCGCTGCCAATAGGCCCTCTTTGGCCCGGCTGGCGCCGGTAAAGGCACCCTTAACGTGGCCGAACAACTCGCTTTCAATGAGCGTAGGCACCAGCGAGCCGCAATCCACCGGGATAAAGGGCCGGGAAGCGTGCGGCCCGCTGGAGTGGATTCCGCGTGCCACCAGTTCCTTGCCTGTACCGCTTTCGCCCAGAATGAGCACGGGATGTGTCGAGGACGCAACCTTGGACAGGATGCGGTAGACCTTTTCCATGGCAGGCGAGGTCCCGATCAGCTTTCCCATGCCGCGCTCGGTGCGCAACCGCTCGCGCAGGCGGCGGCTTTCCAGGTCGAGGTGCAGCCGAAGGCTCGATTGCTCCAGCACTGCGGTCAATTGTTCCAGAGCAAACGGCTTGGTAAGGTAGTCGCCAGCCCCGAAGCGCATGGCCTCCACCGCCGACGATACGGTGGCGAAAGCGGTCATCACCACGACGCCGATCTTCGGATAGAGGCTCCTCACCTCGCTCAGCAATTTCAGCCCTCCGCCCCCGGGAAGCTTCAGGTCGAGCAGCAACAGGTCTACCGGCTGCTGCTGCAGCAGTTCGAGCGCACGCTGGACATCGCCCGCCGAGATCGATAGGAATCCCATTCCTTCGGCGGCCTCACAGCAGGCCGTGCGCAAGGGCACATCATCGTCCACAACCAACAGACGCAGGGGGGGCATCCCCGCGGGCAAATAAGGCATTCGGTTGCGAATTCCCTCGCTCGGATTTGTCCCGTCAAGACCAGTCACGTCGGAATCGGACGGCCACCGGCCATCTGTGGCATCGCGGTCTCTCGGTCTGGAACCTGTTCCCGCAGGTTGGCTGGGACTCGATGATCGATCGAGAGGATGGGGCTCTCGTATCAACATGACAACCTCCTGTCTGCTCCTATGCCTGGTTCGCTCCAACTCTTGGCTGCTTCAACAGGCTCTGCAGCCATTGGCCATTCGATCTGCACTCGCGTTCCGGCGCCGGGAGAACTCATGACCCTGAGGTCGCCGTCCGTCGCCGCAACCAACTCGCGAACCACGCGAAATCCGATCCCATGGCTGCCTCGCGACGGCGCCCTTCTGTCCGCCAGAAGCCGCTCCAATTGTTCCGGGGACATGCCACACCCCGAATCCTCAACCGTGAGCCTGACTCTGCGAAATGGCCACGGCTTGGGATCGCCAACCCGGTTGACCAGCAGTCCTACCTCAATCCGGATCGGGTTGATTGGCCGATCAGAAGTGAGATCGCAAAGCGTCTGGCGTTCGCCGGCTCGAGACCCGGCCGCTGCGATCGTGCCGGTATTTAGAGAGGTGGGGTTGCTCGCGCAGCGGGCTTCGGGAAGGCGGCTAGCAGGCGCCGATGAGCGCAGCGCTGCGGCCGAATTGCGCACCAGGTTGACAAGAATTCGCTCGACTGTTTCTTCTTCCGCCCGCACCGGAACCGCCGCGGCGGGCCCATAAGCAATCTCAATCGCCCATCCGCCGGCTACGCGGCCCAGCAGGCCCGAGCAATGCTCCACAACGCTACGCAGGCTGAGCGAGCCGACAGTAATGCCGGCTCGCCCACGGGGCTCACAATCGGCCGGTTTCGTCGCGGTCCACTGGGAAGTGGCTAAACTCCCGGGACTAGCCGGACCGTTCAGCCACGAGCCCGCCGGTTCGTGCTGCCTTTGCAACGTGTGCTCCATCAGTTGCTGGATCATCGCCGCACTTCGCTCCCCCAGCAAGCGAACCTCCTCCGCATAATGGCGGTGCTCTGGCTTTAGAACGCCCGGCAGCGACAGCAGGTCGCAGTAGAGCCCTAGCGCCCCCATCAGGTTACGGGCGTCGTGGAGAAGCCCTTCGCCGTCGGCAATCACCGGAGCAGGCAGGGCGCGGACGCGAGTTGCGGGAAAGAGCCGGTTCCCGGGTCTGGGAGATTGAGATCCTGGCGCGCATGCTAAGGCAGCATGGATCGGAACATTTGAAGGGAATCCTTCGGAACCGCGGTAGTCTTGTGAGGCGGTAGAACTCTGCTTTGCCCGCACGTTGATTCTCCAGTAACAACTTCAGGAATAGCCCGCTCTTCTCCAGCTTCGGAGACTCAGGCACTCACTCTGTAATCAAGTTGAGTGCCAATCTGGAACATTAGAGCGAACTGACTGAAAACAAATACCTACTTCGATCTTCCTCACAAATCTGGTCCGAACTGCTGTTCCCGATTTGGGACGGTGGCAAAACTTCGGAACCGGATTTCCACAGCAAAATGCGAATTCTCTGGGATTCCCGGATTGGGACTGTTCCCGTTTCGGGAACCGGTTGCAATGCCTGACGCGATATCTCCTTCGCCTGGCATATCAACAGTTAAAGTCCGGATGATTTCCCTCCCACGTTTCTAAAGCTCGCACTCCAGCACGCGACATCCCGGCAGCCCAATTGCGGCCTGCACCACTATAATCGCGCCATGGCCTCAGTCGTATCCCCCGCCCAAACTTCCCCGCTCCCTTCCCCGCAAATCTTTCGCCCCGATGGCCGCACCGCCGATGCTCTCCGCCCGATTCGCTTCACTCCCGGATATGTAGCAACGGCCGAAGGATCCGTCCTAATCGAAACCGGAAATACCCGCGTTTTGTGCAACGCGACCATTGAGGCTGGAGTTCCCGGGTGGATGCGAAACTCCGGGCGCGGCTGGGTGACAGCTGAGTACGGCATGCTTCCCCGGGCCACGCTGACGCGCACCCCCCGGGAGTCGGAACGGGGCAAGGTCGGTGGACGGACCCATGAGATTCAGCGGCTGATTGGCCGGTCGCTGCGGGCGGTGGTGGACATGAAGGCCCTGGGCGAGCGCACGGTGATTCTGGACTGCGATGTACTGCAGGCTGACGGTGGAACCCGGACCGCTGCAATCACGGGTGCTTCGGTGGCACTGGCGCTGGCGCTGGGCAAGTTGGTGGAGTCGGGGACGCTCAAGGTGTCGCCGCTGCGCCAAATGATTGCGGCAACCTCAGTCGGCATCGTTGACGGTAACATTCTGCTCGACCTTGCCTACGAGGAGGATTCGCGCGCCGATGTCGATATGAACGTAGTGATGCTGGCGGATGGCGGCCTGGTTGAGACCCAGGCAACGGCCGAGCGCGTCTCGTACACGCGAGCGCAGCTCGATGCCATGCTCGACTATGCGGAGCGAGGGATTCGCGAACTGCTCGCTGCGCAACGGGCGGCGCTTGCGGGAGCAAGCTAGTCTCTTCTGCAAAAGGTCGCGCGAAGCTGGTCGAGCGCCGTGACGATCTACGCCTCTGATTTGGGTGCGAACCAGAACGCATACACCAGCATCGCCACACCAATGAACAGCGGAATCAGCCCGACCGCACCTACCGCGAACCTCCGGGGCACAATCCATGAGAGGCAGGGTATCAGTGCTATTCCCACCGCAATGTTGATGAGCCCGCCCAGTTTGATCCCTCCCAGCTGCTTTGCAGCCTTGATCCGTTCCTGTTCGCGGAGATATTCGAGTGCGGGGTTTCGGTCGCCCCCAAGTTCGGCGATCTTTTTCATCATGTCGGCCTTGTAGTAAGCCTCGCGCTCGGCCTGGCGCGTGCCGGCCCAGGTAGCCACCGAGAGAAAAGTGAAGAGCGCGATCGCTCCTATGGCCAGAAAGACGAAAACTGCCACTCCGGGGTAGTCGATCATGAATATCTCCTTGTCGCGCCATTAGAAGTTCTGCAGGGTGTGACATGGGCTTGCGCGCGGTAGTTTCATTTTCTTTTGAGAATCCGATCCGCCGCTTGCCGCAAAAAAAAAACGCAACCACGAGCGGGCCCCATCGGTCAGACTGGATTGAGGGGAGACGTTGAGCGACTCCGAGAGCCAACGCAGCGCGGACGACCAGCAGGACGCAATGCGCGTGCTCGCTGGCGACACCAGCGCGTTCGAGGGCATCGTGTGCCGCTGGCAGTCACCGCTGATCAACCTGGCCTACCGATTTTGCTGTGACCGGGGCCGCGCCGAGGAGATGGCGCAAGAGGCCTTCCTACGGGCATTCCGCAATCTGGCCTCCTGGCGGCAGGAATCGGCATTCTCCACATGGCTGTTCGCGCTGGCGACCAACTTATATTGCTCCGAGTTGCGCCGCCACCCGCACGTTACCCTACCCTTCGACGAAGTGCGCGAGCCCGCCGATCCACGGGACATCGACGGTGGCTTGGCGCAACGAAACCAGAAAGCTACGATCCGCCTAGCCGTGCAAACTCTACCGCCAAAGTACCGCGAAGTGCTGACGCTCTACTACTTCCACGAGATGGGCCTGCCCTCCACCGCGCGCAGCCTGGGATTGCCGGAAGGAACCGTGAAGGCGCGCCTTTTTCGGGCGCGCAATCTGCTGCGAAAAAAACTTAAGGCCGCGCTGGGAGACTGCGCAAGGCCCCAGAAGAATCCAGTCCAGGGTAATTCCCCACCTGCCGTGAGGTCCTTATGATCAAACCTGTGAACCCCGAGAAAAGCGATAAAACGCCACCGTCAGATGTGACCGATTCGCTCGTTGATGCTCAACTGGCCGGAGATTTCGAGGTGCTGGTGCCATCTTCCGGTTTCGTCCACGCGGTGATGGAATCGGTTCGCGGACATGCCAGCGAGCCACCCCCTATCGCGTTTCCCTGGAGCCGTGCGATTCCGGGAGCCATCGCGATTCTCTGCTGCTTGGGCGCACTCGGTGTGGTCGCCATGCGGTCGTTGCACGGCGGCGCAAGAACCGCGCCGGCATCGCAAACTAGAATACTGTTCGCGCACTTCTTCAGACCAGCTCTTGGACCAGGTGAGGTGATGATTGGGCTGGCTCTGTTGGTCTCGTGCCTATCGATCACGGCGATTGCGGCGTCTTTCCGACTGACTGGGCGGAGCGAATAGAGCAGTCTGCGATGACGACGGTCAGGGATTGGATGGCGGACTGGCTGGAGTCGCGGGAGGATCGGCCGGCTTGTCGCTGGGCGCTGCCGGCGGACTCGTGGAAGCAGCGCCGGTCTTGTTCTGCGCGGTGTCGGGGGGCGGCGTGGACACCGGCAGCAGGACGTGGCGCGAACTACCCGGTGCAACCTCGCCCGGCTTGAGGATGGTCGGAGGAGCCTTTGCCGCGGCGGATTCACCGCCTCCTGGGTTGCTGTCTCCCATGGCAATTTCGTGGGTGTCCTCGGGGTCCAGGTAGCCCTGCATCTCGTTCTTGTCGCGGATGGCGATCGGCTGTCCCAGGGCTGCGATGCGGACCTGGGTGACGCGGTCGCCAACGAACCGGACAAAGCGCACGGTCTGCGGCACCTGTCCGTAGATCCACTCTTCATAGTGCTCGTCCGCGGAGCCTGGGAGCAGTTCCCGAATCTTTGACTCAGGCGCGCCCATGGCAGCGAGCACCATCTTGCGATTCATTCCTACCAGGACGTCGTGCTGGGCGACGGCCTCTTTGAGGAAGGGGGGCAGACTGTCGGCATAGGCCTCGCCCGAGGTCTTCACTCCGAAGTCGATGATGGGATCGAGCAGCGCCTTGACCTCAGGCGCGCTGATATCGGGGATTCCTCCCTCGAAGACCAGCGTGACGCGGCAGCCGGTGACCTGGGCCCCGTCGTTGGGGACGATAGGCATGTCATTGATATCAATGTGGCGCAGAAAGCGGTGCTTGAGATACGGCCCGCCGTTCAGATCGAGGATGATGCGGTCAGCCTTCACGGTGACGTTGGTGATGGCAACCCGGTCGCCCGCTTGGGCCGACTCGCCTTTCCTGTAGAGCAGGTCCTTATAAGCATCTCCGCTAGGGGTCATGTTGCCGTTCGCCATCAGGATCAGATCATCGCCGAGCGGCAGAGTGCGGTGGGCGAACCCCTGTTCCGCCTCAAGATTGCGCACCAGTTCAAGGCGTCCTCGTTCAGTGATGGGGGTTGACGGGAGTTCGACCCGGGTGGGGTGGAAGTCAGTCGAGACGTCGGCCATGGCGGTTTTTTCGCCGACAACAAATACCTGAGCATATGCCGCGGCGTGCAGGCCGAGAATCAGGCCCCCGGCGAGCATACCCATCGGAAGGACCGCATTCGCAAATCTCGATCGATCACGACAAAAGGCCATGGCGAGGACCTCGTGTACTCAAAATCTTGCGCCTTGCTCTGACTTTTGACAAGTGGAAACCGCCGCTGCGACTGCTGCGCTGTAACGTCGACGCCCCGCATCCCTTTACGATGCAGAATTCAGGTCAGCTGGCTTATTGCGGTTCCATGAAATAGCGGAGGGTTGCCGCCTTCAAACTATCGAGTATTCCTTCCCGAACAGCCGCAGGGATTTCTATTCGGGAGGGTTCCGGACAACCGGATTTTGCGGCGTTGCCGGGAGTATCTGGACAAGCGGGGTAGCGCTGGCCGGCTGGACGTTGGCTGATTGCTCCATGGCAACATGCGCGGCGGGTGGCGGGACCGTGACATCGTACCCGGCGGGAATGATGGGAGGGTGAGTGTATTTCCAGGCGTAGTCGTCGGTAACACGCACCAGCACGGGAATTGCCGTGAGCAGAAAGAGGATCGACAATGCGGCTGCACCTGGGCCGTATGCACCTCCGGTCAGCCAGGCAGGGCCGAAGACACGGGTGTCGACGACCGAGGTGAAAGCGGTGTTGCCTGCCATCGGCAGCCCGAACAATGCAGTGGTTGCCGCAGCCCATGCGAAGTGCAACCCCCAGAGAAGCCATAGACCATGGGTACGGAACCAGCAGATGCAGAACAGCAAAGTGGTCAGCATGTCCACCAGAATGCGCGTGCCCTGGGGCGTCCCATACGGCACTGGCATGACCGCGTGGACGCCCGCTACCGCAGCTACCAGGATCAGCGTCGCCCGCACGGGCCCAGTGGCATCGATCAGCCTGTGAAATCCATAGCCATAGACGGCCAGCGTGTGCGCCAGCGTAAGGACGGCGAGGGTGAGCAGACTGAGCCCGAGCAGATAAAACGCCCGCGATGACGTCCAGAGTTGCACATTGAGAACGCGAGCGATCGCCATGGGAAGCACGCAGGCAGTAGCCAGACCCCAACCGATTGCGGCTCCAGTGGCCCACTCCGTCCGCGCGGTTGCTCGGCTGGGAAGACCCAGGGTGAGCCGCAAAGGTGCGCGGCGCTGTTCAATCGAGCGCAGCAGCGAGAGACCGCAAATGAGAAGGAAGAGCAGGGACAGAGCTTCGATCAAGGGCTCAAAGTCACCCAGGCCGTACCGTATGGCTAGACCGCTGGAGGCGCTCGCCGAAAGCAGCCGGGCGCAAAGAAACCAGGAGATTACAGCGACAAACGTCGCAAACTGCAACGATCGCGAGCGCGTCCGCCGCGACGCGAGTGCGGGCGGAGGGGGTGGAACGGCGGTGGTGTCAGAGGCCTGCATGATGCGATCCGTACTTGGGGTTGGAGCACATGAGAGCCGACGCAAAACCGGGTGTGGCGATGGCCAGCCGTGAGATCCGCGATGCCGTCAAGCTGCTGCGCTTGCGGCAGGAATGACCAGGTTCCGGTATCCAAATCATCGCGCTACTCAGCGATGGTGTAGTACTGAGCGATATTGCGGAACTTCTGGTAACGGTCAGCGAGCAACTCCTCAATGGGTTTGGCGTCCAGTTCAGCCAGGTGAAAACGGAGTTTTTCGTCAACCATTGCCATGGCGTACGCAGGATCGAGGTGGGTCCCCCCGTCGGGTTCGGTGAGCACATCGTCGACACAGCCGAGTTCCCTTGCGCTGAAAGCGGTGTACTTGAGCGCGTCGGCGGCCTGCTGTTTCTTGGACGCATCCTTCCACATGATCGACGCACAGCCTTCGGGCGAGATGACGGTGTAAATTGCGTTTTCCAGCATCAGGACGCGGTCGGCAACCGCCAATGCCAAGGCGCCTCCCGACCCGCCTTCGCCGGTAACGGTGGCGATGGTTGGGACGCGCAGGCGCGCCATTTCCAACAGGTTACGGGCAATCGCTTCCCCCTGGCCGCGTTCCTCGGCTCCGATGCCTGGATTCGCACCGGCCAGGTCAAGGAAGGTAAAGATAGGGTGGCCGAATTTTTCCGCCATCTTCATCGCGCGCAGAGCCTTGCGGTATCCCTCAGGATCGGGTGAGCCGAACTTGCGTGCGACTCGATCCTTTAGCGTGCGGCCCTTGAGATTTGCGACAACCAGGACCGGGTGGCCGTGAAACCGCGCCATGCCGCAGGCCATCGCTGGATCGTCGCCGAAGGCCCGGTCGCCGTGAATCTCGCTGAAATCCGTGAACAATGCTTCGATGAAATCCATCGGATAGGGGCGCTCGGGGTGTCGCGCGAGCTCGGTTCTGCGCCAGGCCTCAGGCGTGGCCACTGATTCTTGTTCTGCCATCTGGATCATTGTATCGGACTGCGGCCGGTTCGGCTGCCGTTCCCACGGGATGTGCTTGCGGGGCAAGAGGTTTGTTTTTGTAATCCCCGATCGGGGCAGCGTAGGATGGCCACGAATACTTGCATCTAATCGCGAGTGGAGTCGAGCCAATTGGGGTCGTACCCCTAGAGGGCCAAGAATCAAATGCGATTTCGACAGACTGGGATGAAGATAGTGGGCGCGGCCGTATTTCTGGCCGCATGGTTGGTTGGGCTTTCCAGCGCGGCTGCGGAGCAGAACTCGGGCGGCCCCACAACGCTCCAGGTGTATTCCCGATTGACCGTAGTCGACGTGATTGCGACCGACTCTGCCGGCCGGCCGGTGCAAGGGATGAAACAGTCGGATTTCACGCTGTTTGAGGATGGCAAGCCGCAGCCGATCCACAACTTTGAAGAAGTGATCGAGGTCGGGGTCCCGGCGCTGCCGCAGCTTCCGCCCAATGTGTATACCAATCTGCAGCCCGAGGCAGCGAGCGCGGCGGTCAACATTGTGCTGCTGGATTTTGCCAACGAAGCGCCCGTGGACACCACCAATCCGGCGGAAGTGCGCACCTCGATCCGCATCCAGCACTATGTGAAAGATGCGGCCGTAAATGCGCTTGACCAGATGCCGGCGGGCACGCGGGTGATGGTCCTTTTGATGACCAATCACCTGAGGATTCTGCAATCGTTTACATCGGGCAAGGAGATGCTGAAGGCGGTGATCGAAGCGGCGCCGTACGACCTGGACGGCAACGGCGACCGGCAGTGCGTCCAGTCGGATGAGAGAAACCGCATGGTGCTGGAGTCATTCGATCAGATCGCGGCGGACGTATTCCCGATCAAGGGACGAAAGAACCTTCTGTGGTTCACGATGGGGATTCCGCAGATCACCGACCCGGATGAGCGACCCGTGTGCCTGCCGGATTACACCACGTCACTGACCAACGCCTATGGCCTGCTGGCCACCTCACAGGTGGCTGTATATCCTATCGACGCTCGCGGGGTAGGCAGTTATATTCGGCAATCCGGCGCTCTGCTGTCAATGGACGCGGTGGCGCAGGCAACCGGGGGTATGGCGTACTACAACACGAACAATATCTCGGCGGCGATGTTGAAGGCCTTAGATAACGGGGCGAATTACTACTCGATGGCGTATATCCCGCCTGACGGTAAATATGACGGCAAGTATCACGCGATTGACGTGAAGATCGATCGCCCTGGAGTCAATCTGGTATTTCGCAAGGGATACTATGCGGATGATCTGTCCAAAACGACAGCGAAGACCGGCCTGACCATGGCCATCGCTCCGCCGCCGGCCTACGGCGGCAATATGAAGGCGCCGATGAGCCGCGGATTCCCCACATCGCAGGACATTTTATTCGATGTCGGCGTCGAGCCGAGTACGGTGGCGCCGAAGCCGGGGGACCCACCGGTTCTGGGAACGCTCGATGCGAAGCTGCGGGGCAAGCGCCTGACTCGGTATGGCTTCTCGTTCGTGGTTCCCGTGCAACAGATTTCGTTCACCGGCGGGCCGAACCAATCCCACAAGGCCGCGCTGGACTTTGACATAGCGGTCTACGATACCAACGACAACCTGCTGACCGGGCTCAGCCAGATTGTGAAGACAACGCTGACGGATGCGACGTATCGGCAGCAGATGAGCAACCAGGAGCCAATCCGTTTCTCCCAGCAGATTGACCTTCCGCTAGGGCAGTTGTTCGTCCGTGTGGGCGTGCTCGACCGCACCACCAACAAGGTCGGCACGTTGGAACTACCGCTCAAAGTGGTCCGAAAATAGCGGCTATCACAGGGCCTCAATCGGAACGGGAAAATCTGAACCCTCGGCAACTTTCACAAATACGCTGCTGATTGTCTCTCCCGTGCTGCGGGGCGAGATATGGAGCTGGCGAGTCGCCTTGGATACCGTCAGACAAAGGCTGAACTTGTTGTCGATCATCTCTTTGGCGCGAAAAATTGCTTCAGAACGCATGGAATCTCCTGTGCTGATACGGCGCACCAGACCGGCTCTCTGATTTCGCGGGTGAATTGTAGCGTCCAGACCAGCGTAACCCGCGCAAATCGACTCGAACGAGTCACTCCAGGGGGGGCTACTCGAGTCTACAGCTGCCAGAGCGTCTGTGCCGGTGGCCAGTCGTGCAATCTCTATGGGTTCCGTCGTATACACTGGGCTGCGATCAGCGGAGGCTTCGATGGGGCGGCTTGCGGGTTGGATGCGGGGACCGGTTCTGGCCTTTTGTGCGTTTGCGGTGTTTGGCATAGCGGCACGAGCTCAGTCCAACAGCGGCATCATCGAAGGATTTGTGGCCGATCCGACCGGAGCGGCCATCGCCGGCGCGGAGGTGACCGCCACAAATGTCGATACTGCCTTGCAGGTACTCCGCGCCAGCGACCAATCCGGACACTACAGCATCCCCGTCCCACCCGGCTCCTACATCGTCGAGGTCATCGCCAAGGGCTACCAGCGCCTGTTGCAACAGAATGTCACCGTGCCTTTCTCAGTACAAGCCCACCCTGTCGTATTGAACTCACAGCTCACACCCGGTGGTCCGTGGGGCACACTTCGCCGTATCCCTCCGTGCCTCAATCGGAAAAGCTACCTGCCCCCCGGCGTAGTCATGGGTCCGCTCTTCCGCGATCCGCTCCACGATGGTGCAGCCGATCCGGTCGTCGTCTGGGACCGCGCGGACAAGCAATGGATGATGTTCTATACCAATCGCCGAGCCGACTTGCACGACAACAACGGCGTCACCTGGGTGCACGGAACCCACATCGGCGTGGCGCGATCCTGTGATGGCGGCGAACTCTGGGACTATCTCGGCGAGGCGGACATTCCCCTGCCCGCGCCGGATTACACCCTCTGGGCGCCGGAAGTGATCGACGTGGATGGAACATACCACATGTTCCTGACCGTCGTGCCCGGGACCTTCACCGATTGGCAGCACCCGCGCCACATCCTGCACCTGACCAGCAAAGACCTGTTGCACTGGAAGCCGCTGGAGAATGCACATCTCGAGTCCGAACGGACGATCGATGCTTGCATCTTCCGGCTGCCGGATGGCAACTGGCGGATGTGGTACAAGAACGAGGCGGACAGCTCGAAGGTCTACTTCAGCGACTCGCCTGACCTGGTGCACTGGTCGCCGAAGGGTATCGCCACAACGAACCACGGCGAAGGGCCAGTGGTGTTTCAGTGGCACGGCTCGTACTGGCTCATCAATGACCCGCACACCGGGCTGGCCGTCTTCCGCTCAGACGATCTGACCACTTGGAAGCAACAGCCGGAGAACTTGCTGCGCGTGCCGGGAATGCAGCCAACCGACCGCGCGGTAGGCAACCATCCGGACGTGGTGGTCGACGCCACCGGCCGCGCCTGGCTCTTCTACTTCACCCAGCAGGGCGGTGCCGACGCGGAAGGACATGACCCGGGCTGGGCACGGCGATCGGTACTGCACGTGACCGAGCTGCATGAGAAGGACGGCGTGCTGACGGTGGACCGCAACGCTCCCGCCTATATCCACATGCTGCCCCCGCCGAAGAATAAGAAGAGCGACGTGGCGAAAGCTTGGTAAGGCGAGAGATGACGCTATTGCGAATTTTTCTTGCGGTTATCGCATTTTGCGTGGCTGCGTGGACCCCCCTTGCAGCGCAGAGCACGCTCACGCTCTCGCAGCAGGACGTGGAGGCCGCGCAATATTGGTTCTCTAATTACCCCGGCTACGGCGAGAGCCTCTACGATGCGCCAATCGCATTTCCGGACGGTGCACGCGGGTTTGAACTACTCTCGTTTGTCGATCATGCGATGGAAGTCGGTCCCATTCAACCTCACGATGCGCAGTCCGAGATACGAGCGCAGTATTGCAACTCCCGCCTGGTCGCCATCGCACACGCGACCGACCACACAACGGTGCTTGCCTCAAATAAAAAGGCCATCTTTAGTGTCACCCGCTTCACGATTGAAAGGGTTCTGCGCAAGGACGGCCATCTAAAATCCGGAGATCAAATTACCACGATCGAATTTGGCGGAACATTTCGCGACGACAAAGGAGTATTGCTCAGAGTTGAATTCAAGGGCGACACATCCTTCGCGAAGGGCAAGTCCTACCTTCTGTACCTCAGGAAAGTGCACAACGCGACTACCTATTTCCCGGAGGCGGAGAGAATCGAAATTGCCAATGGCCGCCTTTTCTCTAAGGGACGTCTCGGCGATACTGTGATTCCGACGACGATCAAGCCGGGTGAGACCTTCGACAAATACTGGAAGGCGTTCCAGGATGACTTCCACGCCCACGGATGCTACGAGTACAAGGACAACAATTATTTCAACGACCTGCCAAACTAGTCGATGACGCGGACGCCGCCGCGACCAACGAGTTCTTCGACTCGGTCGATGAAGAGGCGGTCGGCGTTAACGGCAACATTGTGCGGCTCAAGAACGGCGCAGAATTCACCCGGCTCTTCGAGGTCGAGCAGTACCCTACCCTTGCCGGGAGCGGCCAGGAAGACGGCGTTTAGCTTTTCCAGCAGCGCAACGTCAGGATGGTGCAGCGGAACTTTGATTCGCAGCGATCCCGGTAGCTTGAGTTCCACATCCTCCAGCGCCTGAATGTTCGAGACCGACAGTTTCGGTGCTGAATCATCTTCGCCGCGCAGCACGCCACGCACCAGCACCGGAACATCGATCCTCAGCTTCTCGGCCAGTTTCTGGTATGCGCTGGAAAAAGCAATCAGTTCGACGTGGCCGACAGCGTCTTCCAGCGTCGCCTGCGCATACATCTCGCCCGAGCGTTTCGATTTTGCAACCTTGAGTCCAGTGATGACCCCGGCAATTTGTATCTCGTTTTGCGGCTCACTCGAGCCTCGCCGGAAGACCTGCTGCTCGGGTTTCATCTCAGAGGCAGTTGCGGTGTCGACCACTTTGAGGTTCCGCAGCTTCTCGCGGTACTTGTCGAGCGGATGGCCGGAGACGAAGAAACCCAGCACCTCTTTTTCGTTTTGCAGTCGCGTGTGCTCATCCCAGTCAGGTGCAGGCGGCAGAGCCTCGGCTTCGCGGCTGGCGGTTGCGACATCCTCCGCGTCAAAGATGCCGCCGAACAGTCCGCTCTGGCCGGCGGCAGCGTCCTTCTGCGACTTCTGCGCGCGGTCCATCGCCTTGTCGAGTGCGGCAAATACCTGGCCCCTTGGACCGAAGGCGTCCATTGCACCGGACTTGATGAGCGATTCCAGCACGCGCTTGTTGAGCAGCCGCAAGTCGACCTTCTCACAGAACTCCCACAGGCTGGCAAAGCCCTGCCTGCCTTGCGAACGAAGTTCATCGCGGGCAGCGAGGATCGAGACGATGGCATTGTGGCCAACATTCTTGATCGCGGCCAGCCCAAAGCCAATCGCTTCGCCGGCTTCCGCGCGCACCGGGGTGAAGTTGGCGTCCGACATCTGGACGTTGGGCGGCACCACCGGAATGCTCATCTCGCGGCACTCTGAGATGTATTTCACGACGTTTTCCGGCTTGGAGGTTTCGCTGGTCAACAGCGCGGCCATGAATTCGACCGGGTAGTGCGTCTTGAGCCACGCGGTGTGATACGCAAGCAGCGCGTAGGCTGCGGAGTGGGACTTGTTGAAGCCATATCCCGCGAACTTTTCCATGAGGTCGAAGAGGTCGCCTGCTTTATCCTTGGGGATTTTGTTTGCCGCGGCGCCGGACATGAACCGCTCCCGCTGCTTCGCCATCTCCGCAGGATCTTTCTTGCCCATGGCACGGCGCAGCAGATCAGCTTCGCCCAGCGAGTAACCGGCGACCACATTCGAGATCTGCATCACCTGCTCCTGATAGACGATGACGCCAAGCGTCTCGCGCAACAGAGGCTCCAATTCCGGAAGCATGTATTCCACGCTGCGACGGCCCCACTTGCGCTCGATGAAGTCGTTGATCATTCCGCCTTCGATCGGGCCCGGTCGGTATAAGGCATTCAAGGCGGTCAGGTCTTCTACGCTGGTGGGTTTGTAGCGGCGCAGCACGTCACGCATACCGCTGGACTCAAACTGGAAGACGCCCGACGTCAGCGCGCGGTGAAAGACCTGCTCGTACGTCTTCTCGTCGTCGAGTGCAATCGTCGACAGATCAAGGTCGACGCCCTGAGTGGATTTGATCAGCTTCAACGCGTCGTCGATAACGGTGAGCGTGGTCAGACCAAGAAAGTCCATCTTGAGCAGCCCCATCTTTTCGATGGACTTCATATCGTACGAGGTGACGATGGCTTCATCTTTCGTCCGCGTGACCGGGACTAATTCGGTGAGCGGCTTGGGCGCGATCACCACGCCTGCGGCGTGGACACCGGCTCCGCGCACCAGCCCTTCGAGGCGCATCGCAGTGTCGATCAGCTCGCGCACCTTGGGATCTTCGTAGGCGGCGGCGAGCGGGGGCGAGTCTTTGAGTGCGCGATCAATGGTGATACCAATGGTTGCCGGAATTAATTTAGCAACGCGATCAACTTCTCCGTAGGGCATATCGAGTGCGCGGCCAACGTCCTTGATTGCTGCCTTCGCTGCCATGGTATTGAAGGTTATAATCTGCGCGACCTGATCGTCGCCATATTTGTGTTGGACATACTTGATGACCTCGTTGCGGCGATTCATGCAGAAATCGATGTCGATATCGGGCATGGAGACGCGCTCAGGATTCAGGAAGCGCTCGAAGAGCAACTCGTTCTGCAGCGGATCGATGTCGGTGATCTCCATGCAGTACGCGACCAGCGAGCCGGCTGCGGAGCCGCGGCCAGGGCCGACCGGAATGTTCTGCACGCGCGCGTAGCGGATAAAGTCCCAAACAATCATGAAATAGCCGGGGAATTTCATCTGCTTGATGCAATTGATCTCGCGGTCGAGCCGGGCGTGGTAGTCCGGGATGGTTTTCCTGAGCAGGCCAGTAGCACGGAGATGTTCGATAGAAGTGGTGAGGCGCTTCTGTAGCCCCTCTCGGCACACCTTTTCGAAGTAGCTGTCCAGTGTCTCGCCTGCGGGAACGGGAAATTCCGGAAAGGGAGAGTCGACCTTTTGCAGCTTAAGATTGCAGCGTTCCGGGAACTGCATGGTTCGGGTTACAACCTGCGGCGCGTGCGCAAACAACCGTGCCATCTCGTCCGCTGACTTGATATAGAACTCATTGGTGTCGAACTTGAACCGCTTGGGGTCATTCATTGATCCTGCGGTCTGGACGCATAGCAGAATCTCATGGGCGCGGCTGTCGTCGGCGGCAATGTAGTGAGAGTCGTTGGTCGCGATCAAGGGAATGTCCAGATCTTTTTCCAGCCGAAACATCGCGTCGCAGACCGTCTTATCCGGGCCAAGCTGGTGGTCCTGAATCTCGAGGAAGAAATTACCTGGACCGAAGAGGTCCTGGTACTGCCCGGCAGTCGCCTTGGCCTCGTCGTACTTCCCTGCCATGATGTGCTCCGCCACTTCCCCGGCCAGGCATCCGGAGAACCCGATGAGGCCCGCCGAGTGTTTGGAGAGGAAATCCTTGCTCACGCGGGGTTTGCGATAGAAGCCGTGCAGTGCCGCCTCTGATGTCAGTCGTACCAGGTTGCGGTAGCCCTCTTCGTTCTCGGCCAGCACCAGCAGGTGGTTGTATTTCAGGTCGGGGTCGGGCTTGGCGCGATGGTCGTCTTCCTTGCAGATATAGAGCTCGCATCCGAGGATGGGCTTGATTCCCTTCTCCTTGGCTGCGTTGAAGAAATGCACGGCGCCGAAGATATTGCCGTGGTCAGTCATAGCAACGGAAGTCTGGCCCAGCGACTGGACGTGGGCGACCAGTTTGTCCACGTCGCACGCGCCGTCGAGCAACGAATAGTCGGTATGCAAATGAAGATGGGTAAACTCAGCAGCCATACAGCCAGTTTAGTTCCGCTGGGAGCGGAGGAAAACGAGGTCCAAATTCGACGACACCCATTGGCGATCCAGAGCTAGAATGTTCGAGACATGGCTGGGCTCTTTCTCATCGACTCCATCCGCCGGGCAGTTCGCGAGCGTGCCCGCAGGAAGCGCGTGCGAACTGCGGCCGGATGGCCGCAGATAACAGCGAAGGTCAATCTCTGGAAGGTCCTGCCCGCAGGCGATGCAGCTGAATCGTTCACCCAGACCGACTACATCGAGGGCGGTTTTTCATTTCTGCTGAACGACGAATACTACGGGGGTTACCTACGCAGCGTTGCGATGGGCCGGCGCGAGGCGGAGAAGCTCGCCGTGGGCAGCCCAAGCGTGATGGTGCGCTACAACCCGGCGAATCCAGACCAGACGGTTGTCCTGGCGGAGGACAATGCGGGTTCGTTTCCGTTTGAGGTAATTTCGGGCTGACTTTGCAGCCATCCGAATCTAAGAATTCGCCAGTGCTGTCGCCAGGCCGACGTAAAGATCAACGCAGTCGAGCAGTTCCTGTTTGTTGATCTTCTCATTGGGCGTGTGGGCAACATGGATGGAGCCGGGACCGAGCAGAAACGGTTCGCCCCAGGCAGTCAGCGACGGAATATCCGTGGCGAACTTGGCGATCATGGTGGGCAAATTGCCCACTCGACGCATCCGGACACAGGAGAGGTCGAGCGAGTAGCTAACCTCGGCACGGCCGTCAACGACCCGGGCGATCGCTTCTTTCACCTCTTCGGACGCTCCGACGGTGCGGACCAGCAGGTGCGCCTCCGCTTTGTCGGCAATCACGTTGGGCGCGTAACCACCGGAGATGAGGCCGATGTTCAGCGTTGTCGGCCCGATCTCGGGCTCGATCGGAAGCGGCAAGGCGAGAACATCGTGCAGTGCCTCGACCAGTTTGTCGATAGCCGACTCGCCCAGTTCCGGGTAGGCGGAGTGTGCCATGCGGCCATGGGCACGGAGTTCGACGCGCAATGCGCCCTTGGTGGCCAGCGCAAGCCGGTTGTCTGTGGGCTCGCCGTTGATCAGGAAGCGCGAACCCCGGGGATGCAGGTTGGCGACCTTCGCGCCGGCTGAATCGCGTTCCTCGCCGACGACAAAGAGGAGCCCGATCTTGATGCCAGCGTCGCGCAGGCGGTCCGCTGCTGCGACCTGCGCAGCGATGATCCCTTTGGCGTCGCAGGTGCCCCGGCCGTAGAGGAACTCGTCGTCCTCGGTGCAGCCGAAGAAGGGCGGCACAGTGTCCATGTGGGTGGAGAGAACAACGTCCGGTGTCACGCCAGGCATAGCCGCATAGACATTGAAGCGGGCGTCCGAGCCCGCGCCGGGAGTGCGCGCCGGGTCGGGCTGTTCGACCACCATGCGTTCAACAGCATAGCGTTCGATGGTGAGGAAATCGGCCAGAAATGCGCCGGCGCGACCCTCGTGATAAGAGATGGATTCGATATTGACGAGACGTCGCGTCAGGTCGATGGGGTCGATGGGCATGCAAGTACAGGATAAACCCCGCGTGTTACGAAGCGGCAACCGGAGATGCAGGGCGCGCATTAGACTTGAGAAGATGACGCCAGAAGCTGAGGACGCCGGACCCGTTCCGCGCGCAAATTCGTCGCAGATCCGCTCAATCGACGATCTGCATGGCCCCGCGGGCCGTCTCGAAGCGGTACTGAACACAGGCCGCGACAATGCGCCGTACGCAGCACTGGTATGCCACCCGCACCCGGCGGGCGGCGGCACCATGCATAACAAGGTGGTCTACCACGCAATGAAGGCGCTCTTGTCGTGTGGGCTTCCCGTCCTTCGCTTCAACTTCCGCGGCACCGGCTTGAGCGAGGGCAAGCACGATGCCGGACGCGGCGAGCAGGACGACGTGCGCGCGGCGCTGGATTGGCTGGAAAGGAGCTATGGGCGACCGATTCTGTTCGCCGGTTTCTCGTTCGGATCAGCAGTTGGACTGAGGGCGTGCTGCGGCGATGTGCGGGCCATGGGGCTCATCGGGCTGGGACTGCCCGTGCATGCTGCCGGACGGGATTACACGTATGGTTTTCTACCGAAGTGCACTGCCCCAAAGCTGTTTGTGAGCGGGGACCACGACGAATTTGGCCCACGCGAGGCCCTGACCGCGGTTTGGGAGCGAGCGCCCGAGCCCAAGCGGCTGGTCTGGATCGAGGGAGCGGACCACTTTTTTCAGGGGACTTCTGAATCGCCGACCGCAAAGCTCAACCTCATGCAGATGGAGATCCTTTTGTGGCTCAGAGACACATTCGGGCTCCAAAGTCCGCTGCTCCGGCTTTAGGTTCCGTGCGTTAGCGGTTGCACGCTGCCGTGCGTGGGGATCGAGGAACGCCGCGGCGCACGTACCCGAGCAGGCTCATCTGAAGCAATGATCGGACAGTGCCCGGGATCGCGGCGGAGCCAGTCGAGCACGATACGATTTGACTCCTCCGGAAATTCTTCAAAGAGGACATGGCCTCCGCCTCGAATGACGTGCAATTCGGAGCGCCGCAGGATGCGCTGAAGCTGGGTGGCCGATCGCAGTTCGACAGCGCAATCCCGATCGCCCCAGAGCAGGAGGGTTGGAACGTCCGCAACAAGTGGCAGGACGCGCTCGAGTCTTGCCATATTGGCAAACCAGCCCTGAACGATTGTGAGGATGTGCTGCATTGTGCCGGGAACTCGTAAATCTTCGATGTAGCCTTGCAGGCAGCCGTCGGGGATGCGGGACGGGTCGCCGTACACGCGGTTGAGTCCGGCCTGCTGGAGCCGAGCCGGCAGATTTGGGCCGATTTTGGCGACTAATCTGCCGATACGCGTGCTAAAGATGCGGACCAGCCGGTCGGCCGGATGACTGTAGGGATTCGCAGGCGCGAACAGGATTAGCCGGCGGACGCGCTCCTGGTGACGAGCGGCGAGCATCAGGGCGACCGCTCCGCCATGCGAGTGGCCGGCGATGTCCGCCTGGGTGAGGTTGAGCGCGTCCATGGCTGCTGCGAGCCGGTCGGCGGTAGCCTCGAGGCTGGCGTCGAGGGAATCGACCCGTTGCGATTTACCCATATTCAGCTGGTCAATTGCGTAAATGCTCGCGTGCGGGGCCAGCGCGTCGATGGACTTTTTCCAGTTGGCAGCGGCCCCGACCAGGCCGTGAACGAGGAGCAAAGGTGGACCGTCTCCCGCGCGCAAAACATGCATCCGGGCTCCCAGAACATTGATGGCTTTATCTTGATACTTCGGGACCATCGGCAGCATGAAGCAATTCCCTCTTTCGCACGGGGCAACTGGCCTCGACGACTCTCGACAAATGTGAATTCTGTGGGCGAATAACAAAGACATTCCAGCCGTGTCCCATAGGGACCCAGCAACGTTCAAATACCACTCTTCGATGTTACAGCAAGGTGAATCGAGCGGAGGATTCTTACGGAATCTGGAGGGGGCGGAGGCCGTTCAGGCGGAACAGGCCTGGCGGGTAGCCATCCGGGGAGTGTTGTCCGCTGAAGACAAAACGAAGGAAGAAACCGGCGGCGACGCTCGAGTAGTTATTGGTATTGCTGGCGGCGAGATAGCCACCGCCGTACCAGTGGCCGGCGAAGCGGTAAGAAGCTTCGGCGTTGACGGCATAGCTGAAGGCAGTGGTGTTCTGCAGGGGGTACTCGCCGCAGTTGTAGGAAGGAGTTTGCGCCGGCGTGCAGGGTATACCGTTCGAGGGTACAAAGCTCGCCTGAAGCGCCGGATCCAGTGGGTAGAAAGGCGCTACTTCCTGCTCGAAGGTTTGCACGCCGACATCCCCGGAGACCACGTAATGGAAGTTCGACTTGTAATGGCCGTTGAAGATGAGGGGCATCGACGCGCGGACGTAGGTGCCGGGGCTGAAGTATCCGCCCTGACCGTAGCTGAGGCCGACCTCGTTGTGCTGATAGTGCATCCCGTCAACGTCCAAACCAAGGGTGAGGCTGCCGTAGCCCGGCCAGTTGTGGAGGCGGAAGGCTGCGCCGGTGTTGCCGCGGAACGTGGTGTTGGAGAGGACATGGCGGCCGGTGAGCTCGCCACCGTCGCCAGAGAGATAGAATCTGGCGCTGGAGCCGCCCAGGTCGAGCCGGAGACCTCCAGTTGTGGAAATCACGCCGCCCCATATGGTCCCCGGGGTTGCAGTGGCGGGATCGCGGAGTCCAGCGTAGGAGAGCTGCGTGTCCTTGACAGGCTCACGCTCAGCGAAGAGCGAAAGGTGGTTGCCGAGGGTGGTGAAGTGGAAACGGCCGGTAAGGTTGTGGACAAGGAATTCGTAGGGCGTGTAGCCGGCGGCTACGCCAATGTTTCTGGTGGCCAGCTGCAGTTCCCCACCGATGCCGTCGGAGTATTGCTGCCCGGGAGCGACTGAAGCATTGGCAGGAAGTGTGCCGAGATATGGAACGTAACTGGTGGTGAAGCCGGCGGTATTCAGCTGCCCGGAGGTGATAAAGACCGGAAGCGCAACCGCGGTGAGACGTACCGAGCGACCGATAATAGCTGATGCCTCGACGGGCGATTCCACTCCGTAGACCCGATCGAGCCCGGGGGTTCCGCTGCGGTACAGGCCGATGCCGGTCGCGCCGAGCCAGCCACTGTAAGAACCTTCCAGTCCGGCGAGTTCCCCTTCGGCCTGCTGGCGGACCGTCATCGGCATGGGAGCCTGAGAGCCAAAGGAGCCGCGCAGCGCAGGCAGGTTGCGGGCGCGCAACTCAGCGTCGGTGGGCGGAGCGGCCAAGGGATAGGCAGGTCCAACCAGTGGGTACGGCTGAGGAACCGTGGGAGAAACGGGGACCGCGGTCGTCGCCGTGGGTTGCGGCGCGGTAGGCGCTGGCGGGGCGGCGATAGCTGCGACCGGTGCCGGTGCCGGTGTTGCGGGCGCGGAGGCAGCCGGGGCAGTCGCGGGGGGCCGAGGAACCAAGCGTGAGCGCGCCGGCGTGGTGGCAGGCGCGGATGGCGCAGGCGGAGTGCGTGGCTGCGGATACTGCTGCGCGCCGGTCGAGGGGATATTACCAAACTGGCCTCCGGGACCCGAGGGCGGCTGAGGAACCTGCGGACTTCCCTGGTTCTGCGCCAGCAGTTGGGGCGTGGTGGTGTAGTTCGCGTTTTGCGTAGTTGCCGTGATGGTGTCCTCGGAGGGAGGGTGGCTTTGCCCGGTTCTGGACGCGGCCTCCGCTTGGAGGCGACGGATTCGTTCGGCTCGAGCGGCCGCAACCTCGGGCTCATTCGCGGCTGCCTGGTTGGCGCGGGCACTGGGAGCGTAGCGCTCCGTCGGGAGCACGTCAGTCATATCGGTTTGCTGCTGCACCGGAGGCGGAGTGCTATTGCCCAGTTGAACGGCAAGCACCGACCGACCGGTGACCCCTTTGTCCGGAGTTGCGACTGGCGAAGCCGGGGCCGGGGGTGCGATATAGGCGACATAGGGACCGTAGACTTCTCCGCCGGAAGCGGCCGGCTGCGGGTCGGGAGGCGGTTGAGCCGCAGCCTGTTCGCTGAGCTGCGCGACCTGCTGCTTCTGGTAGGCCTCGGGAGTGGCAACATCCGTGGGGGTTGGTGTTGGACGACCCAGCGCCTGCGAGGTTGCATTGTGGACTGCGGATGCAACATCAACCTGGCTGGAGACGGGAGCTGCCGCTGCGGCACTGCTCGGATGAGATCCATCCGGTACGGCGTTCTGCCGAGCCTTGCCGGTCGGGTTCGACATGTATGGCGGAACCAGGCGGGAGGTGCCGTCGTAGGGCGGCAGCGGGGCTTGGCTCCCGTAGCTCGGCAGATAGGGCTGAGCCGGCGCGGCGGGTATGATCGATGGCAAGTCTCCCGCATCCGGAGAGAGCAGGATGGAAATGTCCTGCGGCTGGCTCTCGCTGGGCAGGCTCTGCGGGGCGGAAGCAGCAGGAAGCCCCAACTCAGCGGTGAGTTTGGAGGCGGGAGTGACGGGCGGCATCGCCTTCAGCGAGGCACGGTAGTACTTGATGGCGCGGGCGGTGTCTCCGCGGGCCTGCTCAAACCTGGCGCCAAGGATGAGAATCTGGGGGTCGGACGGGAAGCCAGCCAGGGCGTAGCGCAACCAAATCTCCGCGTCCTTGTTGTCGCCGGCGGCGAGCGCCGAACTGATAGCGCCCTGATAGTCGGCAGCGCTGGCCGAAGCCATATTCTGCGAGCGATAGATGAGGACGGCTTGATGGGGCTGACCCGCTTGCGCGTAACCGATGGCCAATGCCTTGATGGCCGTAAGATTGTCCGGGAAGGCGTGCGTGGCAGCGTTCAGAATGGCGAGAGCACGGCGCGAGTTTCCTGCCGCCGCGGCCTGATTGGCGCGGCGCACAGCCCAGTTGGTCCAGATCGTCTGCACCGTGCGGCGCTGGTCAGGGGAGAGGTCGGGGCGCCCGCCAATCTCCATCAGCTGGCGATAGAGATCGGCATCTTCAACTCCGTTGAAGAGCGCCCAGGCGTTCTGAATCTCGACGTCGGCAGGTGGCGACTTGCGTTGGGCAACGTAATCCTGCTCCACCCGGCTCAGGAACGGCGCGGCTTCGCGGGAGCGACCGAGAGCTTCATACACGGATGCCATGGTCTGCAAATAGGCCGGGTTGGCTTCCAGCTGAGCGCGCACCAGAGCAGGAACGGTCTTAAGCTGATCCACCGCCTCCTTGTCGTGGCCGGTGGCATGCAGCGCGGAGAGCAGGCCGCACCACGCGTCTGAGCGGTCAGGGTTGTCGCGGATGACCTGCTGATAGATAGGGTAGGCAATCTGCGGACTGCCTTGCTGGACGTAGACATCGGCGAGTTGCATCAGAACTGCAGGCGCGGGCCTCTGATTCGCATCGGTCTGCTGCGTTACGGCGGTCTGCAGGAGTTGCTGGGCCTCATCCAGCTTCTTTTCGGATTGGTAGATGGAGGCAACCGTCACCTCGAAGGCTACGTCGCGCATGGCTGCCGCGTAGCTGGGTGGAGGCATGCCCTCGACTGTCTTCAGCGCATCGTCATCGTGGCCGAGGGCGTGTTGCACCTGCGCAAGGCCCTGCCAAGCAGCGGTGTTTCCATGGTCGTCAGCCACCACCTGCGCGTAGAGCACAGCAGCCTGGTCAAGGCGATTTGCGGCGACCAGGAGGACCGCCAACTGGAGCTCGATTGCAGACTTCAGCGGCCTGGCGTCTGCAGTAAAGGGCAGCTTCAACGCGGATTCGAGCGTCTTCTGCGCATCGGCCGTCTGACCGACCGCGGAGTACGCAGAGGCGAGCGACAGGAGAAATAGCGGATCCCCGGCGAGTTGAGATTGCACCGCGGCGGGAAATCGCTTGGCGGTAGCAAGCCCAAGCGGCGCGTTGCCGGCCTGAACCTGCGCGATGAAGAGTCCGCGCCAGCCCAGCGCTGAAGTGGCATCGGCAGCAATCGCGCGCTCGAACAACGGCATGGCGGCAGCAGGTTGTTGCGCCTTCGCCAGGGTGCCGGCCAGTCCTTCGAGCGCATCCGGGCTGGTGGGGCGGAGATCGACGGCGGCCTGATAACGTTTCTCCGCAGTGGTGAGGTCGTTGTCGTTGAGCGCGCGCTGCCCTTCGCCCATGACGAACCAGAAGCGTGCGGTATCCAGAGCCGACGCCAGCCCCTTGTCGTTGGGGTTGCCCTGTCTTGCCTGCTCGAGGAAGCCGATGGCGCCGGAGAAGTTGCCCTGTTGCATGCGGACATATCCCATCCCGGCGAGCGCCTTCGAATTCTGCGGGTCGGAGGCGATGATTGCCTTGAAGCGGGTCTCGGCTTCGTCAATGCGATTCGCATTGAGCGCCTCGTACGCAGCCATTTCCGCGGCTCGAGCTGCGGCGCCATCTGCACTCACAGCCGGGGGTGAGTTTCGTGGGGGAGTTGATTCGGTCGCAGGCGGAACATCTGCCGGTGCAGGCACTGGGGTAGCTGCCAGCATCAGCGCCGCACCCGGCGCTTCTGGGGTGACGGAAACGGGTGCCGCGGCGGCATTTGGATTTGGCTTTGACGCGGCCGGGGGGGTCTTGAGCGCGGCGGCGAGTTGGGGGTCGTTGTGGGTTGCCAGGTACGCGCGAATGACCGGCGTCATGGCCGGGTTAGCCGCATCCCACAACAGCGACTGGCGCAGCGCCTCGGCTGCCTTGGGATCGTTGGGGAAGCTCTGAAGGTACTCGCGACCCTCCTGCCGCGTGGCCGGGTCATAGGTCAATACGCGCCCCAGGGCGATGCGGTATTGCGTGTTGCTGGGGTCCTGGTCGAGCAGACCGCGCAATCCGGAGATTGCATGGGGACGGCCGTCCTCGGTTGCGGCTTCAGTCTCGTAATAGGCGAGCGCCCAGTTGCCTGGCGGCGGATGGGTACCGTAAACGCGACGGTAGATTGCCATCGCGGCCGCGTACTTGCCCGCCTCGGCCAGCCTGGCGGCCTGTTGCAGTTGGGTCTTCTGGTCTTGCGGCGCACCCAGGTTTTCGACGCGGGCGATGTTCGGATCGTTCGGATCGATTGCACGCAACCGCTCGAGATAACTATTCGAGAGCGTTGGACTGCCGTTGAGTTTGGCCGCTCTCGCCAGACCGCCCAGCGCCTCGGTATTCTTCGGATCCGTAAGCAGCACTTGCTGCCATGTCTGTTCGGCGAGGTCCATCCGGCCACGCAGTTCAAATGCATGCGCCTTGTCCAGCAGGGAGCGGGTGATGGATTGGGGGGCAGTTGCCGCGGCTGGCACCGCCTGTGCCGTGATGCGGGCCGAAGGCGCACACAGTACCATGCCTCCAAGCACAACAGCAGGGGCCCAGAGCCGGATTCCACACGCTTTGATCATCATTGTCGTCTGTGCGCTGCCGGACACCAGCAGGAACCAAGATTGCCACTACCGCTATACCAGAAGACTACCGCTTTTCGCGGTGCCTGTATCGACGTTTTGGCCCTCCCGGCACAACAACTTGAGGATTTCTGGGGACGATTTAGAAATACTTGAATATGGTCGGCACCGGACCGGGTCCCGAGCCCTCTGAATGGCTGCAGTGGCCACGCGGAGGAGGCGGACGCGGCGATCGCGTGGTCGGTCCCTTGGGCTTTTGGGGGGCGGAGGAATTGGTTTGACTTTGCCGGGTTACTCTTCGCCTTGCAAACGCAACCGTGCTTGCCGCCGCAGCCTCGCCTGAATCAGCACTGCCATCAGAAAGCATAGGATCACCGTCACGATCGCAATCAACCAGGGGAACTCCTGGAGGAGCAGGGTCACGCGCGTATATGCGGAGATGTCTCCTGCCCGGTAAAAACTGTTTCCGATCCGATAGGAGGAGAATTGCGCGCCGTGGAGCACGCTGACCGATTGGGAGATATCCGATGATTGCGAATGGGTCAGTAAGGCCGAGAGAAGATTGGGAATTGCGGCCTGGTCGCGCAGCAGCACCAGCACGACTGAGCGGCTCGAACCGCGGGGCCATTCGACGCCTTCAATCAGCGCATCGGGCAAGTCGCCAGCGGTGTTGAGTTGCCCTGCATCCGCGCTGTCGACGCCGTGCCTGCGCCACCATGCTACGCGGTCGAAGAGCCCACCTGTATCGCGAATGCGCAAACCGCCAGCATCGACGCCGACCGGGAGGGAGTGGTCCAGCGTCTTCAAGGCGGGCTGGTCGTCGACCGTGCCCAATATCAAGTAGTCCTTAGTCCCATCGGTTGACATGCCGGCGGCGTTAGTGACCGTGACATTCAGCGTCGGGTATCCAGTCTGCGCACCGAAGTGGCCCATCAGGGTGACGAACATCTCGAGTTCCGCGGGCGTGGGCTGGTCTGGAAGCACAACCGCTGTGTCCGCGAGATCCGCTTTGCGAGTGAAGGGATATCCCGCGTTGGCGAACAGCTCCAAATTCGGCAGAGCAGTCCAGTGCGGAATGCCGCTGATGTCGAGGTAGGATTCCTTGAGAATCGCGCCCTGCAGGTTCGCCGGGGGCTCAGCTTGGCAATGTCCGTCCTTTCCGGACTGGAACACGAAGTTGAGCTTGATCGTGTTCGAAAAAGGGCGCAGGTCTGTGACGGGAATGGGAACCACGGTTTCCAGCACCGCCGACGCTGTGTCCTGATGCGGCAATGGCGTCGAGCTGACGAAGGCCCCGTTGACGTAGATCTGCAGGGTGCTGCCCGCGCCCAGTGGCACACCGTCGTAGCGATAGCTGAGGTGGAAGGGCAGGTTTTGCTTTTCGCCGAAGTTGAGGTCGGGGGGGAGCCGCAGGTAGACGGCTAGAGGCGCCGATCCATCCCCCTGCAGATCGCCAGTCTGGGATATTTGATCCAGCGTGACCGCGTTGTCGGGATCCGTGCTGAGCCATCGGGGAGCGTCGTCGGGTTTGCGCGGAGGGGGCAGTGTGAGGCTTTGCACGGACATCTGCGGTCCTTCCCAGGTGTCTCCGTGCAATGCCAGCGCCATAGCGGCCATCACGAGCGCATCCGGATTGTCGCCCGTGACGATGAGCAAGCGAGAAGATGGGTCGGACGGATTGGCGGCCAGCGTCACGGTGGGACCAGAAATAGCGCCCACTCCGAGCGATGGGGGAATGTCCGAGTACCTTTCAGCGATCACCACTGCGTTTCCGGCAGGGATGGCCCCAAACGAAACGGGAAAGCGTACGGGGCGGTAGCTGTTGAGAACGCCAAACCATGAGGCGACAATTCCGGCAGCCTGCACGGCCTTGAGCGACGGGCGCGATAGAAAGACGATCGGTACCGCCGGATGAGGATTTACGCCCGAATCGTAAAACGGTAGCGGCAGCATACTCAGGTCGTTGGTCAGGGGCAGGTAGGAGCCCGTTAGCTCAATCGTCGAGCCGGAATCGATACGCGCCCACAAGGTGGAGTTGGAGGGGTCTTCGCAGCGCAATGCATAGTGACCGATGAACTCGAAGGTGAGCTGGTTGTTGTGGACCAGCAGATCGGCAGGCAGGTTGAGCGTGGCTTCCAGCAGGCCGCTCTGATCGCGGGGGGTAGCGTCGACTGCAAGGGTCGCAAACAATGTCCCATTGATGCTGACTGTAAGATGGCTGACCCCTGGAAGCAGCCCCGGGGAAAAATGGTAACGGAGCTTCATCGTGGCCGTTCGCACAACCTGATTCTGGGCAATCGAGAAAAAGATAGAGTGCGAAGCATCGACTCCATGCAGAGTGATCGGGTCGGACACGCCGGCATCGGACAGGGTGAAGACGCTGTCGAATGTTCCCGCAGATGGGGGGTGCGCTGAAGCTGAGGTCGCAGTCTGGGCTGCGCCAACGCGCTGCGGCGCCAGGCCGGTGAGCAAGGCTATCAACATGATGGTAGTGATGCTGGTCACCAGCCCGCTCTTTGCCGAGTCCTTCCTGCCCTTCGAGCCAAAGAGTGTGTGCAGCAGCCCACGCGCGGACAGGCGGAGGATACGGCCCAGGCTGCGGAGCGGCTGATCCGGCCCGCGCACCTCACCTAGACCCAGCCAGGCATCGGCGCGAGAGTAAAGAAGCATGGTGAGCGCCTCATCCTCCTGCAGCGAGAACGGATTGAATTGCGCGCGCAATCCGGATCCGTCAATGGCGATGACCGTCGCGGGCAGCGTTGCTGAACCATCCAGCAAAGGAAAAACGAACTGGATGGGGTCGCCAACCGTGGCCTGCACAGCCTGGTCGAGGCGGGTGCGAACGCCCCCGCCGGAGAGATCGGCGGTGATTCCCTGAATGATCGAACCATCGGCCAGAATCACGTCGGAGGGTACGGCCATGGCGACGCGCACCGTCTTGCGGCGCTGCTGGCTCTCCCAAGCAACCGCGGTGGCGACTCCGAGAATCACCAGATTGAACAAAGTCCACAGCACGTTGATCAGGATTGTGCCGGCGTGATCGCCATCGTAGATACGGGCAGGCAAGTTCAGAAGAGACAGCCACGGCGGGACAGCGAAGATCGGGAACTGGAAGAACCGCGGAATAGCGCAGAGCAGGCCGAAGAAGTTGAACGCCAGCAATACGAGGAACGGCCGCGCGATGCCGGCGTCGAAGTACTCCTGATGGATCACGCCGCCCTTGGCGGTTACACCATACTTCCCTGCCCTGGGATTGACCAGCGCAATCAGCGTGGGCAGAAGGATGTACGGCGCCAGCACGGTCTCGTAGATCTCGTTCCAGAAGGAATGCCGGTGGCGGCCCTGCACGCGCGAGCCGGTGAGGTTGGCGAGAACAAGATGCGGGAGGGCGTACGCCACAATCGCGATCCACCGTCCGGGGATGTTGGTGAATCCAAAGATCAGGTAGATGAGCGGCGCGGTAAGGAAGATGAGCCGCGGCAACGCGTAGAGAAAATGCGTCATGGCGTTGAAGTAGCACAGCCGCTGCGCCGGCTTCAGGCCGGGAGCGAAGAGCGGGTTTTCGATGCGCAGGATCTGCACCATGCCGCGCGCCCAGCGGACGCGTTGCCGGATGTGCCCGCTGAGTCGCTCGGTGGCCAAGCCGGCCGCTTGCGGAATGTTGATATAGGCCGTGTTCCAGCCGCGGGTTTGCAGCCGCAGCGAGGTGTGAGCGTCCTCGGTGACGGTTTCAACCGCAACGCCGCCGACCTGGTCCAGGGCGCTGCGGCGCAACACCGCGCACGAGCCGCAGAAGAACGTCGCGTTCCAGAAATCGTTGCCGTCCTGTACCACGCCGTAAAACAGCTCATCCTCATTCGGGATGGTCCGGAACTGGTCCAGATTGCGCTCGAACGGGTCCGGCGAATAGAAGTGGTGCGGTGTTTGCAGTATGGCCAGGTTCTGGTCGCGGAGAAACCAGCCCATGGTGAGTTGGAGGAAGCTGCGCGTCGGCACATGATCGCAATCGAAGACAGCGACGAAGGGCGAATTGACTCGCTTGAGCGCATGGTTGATGTTTCCCGCCTTGGCGTGTTCATTGTCGTCGCGTGCCATGTATCCAATGCCAGCCTTTTCGGCAAAAGCACGGAACTCCTCGCGCTTGCCGTCGTCGAGCAGGTAGACGTTCAGCTTGTCGGCGGGCCAGTCGATGTTCATGGCGGCGAGCGCGGTGAAACGCACTACGCTCAACGGCTCGTCGTAGGTAGGGATCAGCAGGTCCACTGCGGGCCAGTCTTCGGGATCGTCGGGAAGCGGCACCGGCGTTCGCCGCAAGGGCCAGAGCATCTGAAGATAGCCGAGCAGGAGCACGACAAAGGCATAACACTCCGCGGACAGAAGAAGGCAGACGAAGAACGCATCGAGCGCAGCCCAGTGAGCTGCCGGATCGCGCAGATATGCGATAACCGTAGACACACGCCAATACCCATATCGAAGCGTGGAATAGATCGACAGCAGGATGAGGGTCAGCGTCGCTTGGTAGGATTTCGAGCGGCGATCAATCCAGATGGCGATGACGAGCGTGAGCGCTGCCAGAACCAGCTGATGTTCCCAGTTGAGATAGAGCAGGCAAGCAAAGCCCAGGAACAGAACTCCGGCGGCGAGGACCATGAAACGGAGAGCGCGCAATAATATGCTGTCTCCGGATTCAAATTCCCGCCACAATGGCGAGCGGGTCACTTTTGCCCCCGGAGCGCGCCGGACGACTCCATGACTGCGGGCGGAGAGAAGCTCCTGAGCCATGCAGCGACGTCGAGATAATCCTGTGCTATTGGAGCGTCCGGCACATAGTCAACAACGGTCATGCCTTCGGCGAGAGCTTCACTGACTGCCGGAGACCGGCGAATCGCGACCCGCAGAAGGCGATCGCCAAGCTGGCGCCGCAGGACCTCGCGAACGTCCAGATGCAGCGGGAGGGTCGCGTCGAATTGATTCAGCACATAAAAAGGCAACACGGGACGGCCGTTCGAATCGACCATTCCGCGAAAGAGCCGTTCGATCGCCGGAAGGCTGATGACGGAGTTCATGTCCGGCGCCATCGGCACCAACACGGTGGGATGGAGTTCCACCATTCGGCGAACCAGCCAGCTTGCCCCCGAAGCTAGGTCCAAGACCAGACGCTGGTTGCCTTGCGCGCCGCGGAGGATCGCTTCCGCGAGGGCCTGCTGTCGCTGCTCGTCGTCGGCCCGGCCGCTGGCGTCGTAAATTGCCAGCGAAATCGAGGCCGCACTGGATCCGGCTGAAGTGACCGGCCACAGCAACCCGGGACGAACCTCGCGGGCGCCAAAGTAGATAGGAAGCAGGGCGTGAGAGGTGGTGTCGGCCAGCACGACCTTCTCGCCCTGCAACGAGAAGGCGCGACCGAGCGTTGCGACAAGACTGGTCTTGCCTACTCCACCGGCCAGAGAGAACACCGCGAGCAGGCGAGTGCTGGCGTCGGCCGGCCAGAACGGCTGCATGGAAGGCAGTTCGTGGCCCGAGCCCTCAAACACACCCTTGAGGGCAAACCACCTTGCTGCGACCCGCTCGCGCGAGTCCTGCAGCGTATCTGCGCCACTGATCTCCGGCTTGTAAACTTGCGGGGTTGTCTGCACCATGCGGACTTGCGGAGGTGTCTGCGATGCGTAGAGCCACGCGGGTCCCGTCGACTCAAGCTCATTCCCGGCTTCAGCAGAGTCCGCGACCGGTCGCCGGGCCACAGGCGACGAAGGCGTGGCAGGTGCTGGCTCCGCCGAATCTTCTGTCGATCCAAGAGCGGGAAGCGAGGCCTCCCAAGCGGGATACGATGCAGAAAACGGCGCAGTGGCCTGAGACTCCGTTAGCTCCGGCAATCGGGATTTGAGGAACTGGCGCAGGGTGTCGGGCTCGGTAATGGCCGGCTCCACGGGAGGTTCGGGATAAGCGTCGCCCAATGGAAGGCGCGGCTGAGGGCCGGCCAGTTCCCGGCGCCGCAAATCCGACTCTTCGTAAAGCTGCTCCTTGCGCTTGGCGGATGAATGGGCCTCTGTAATCTCACGTTCTTCGCGCAGTGCCAATACGGCGGCGTGGGCTGCAGCCTCTGCCCTGCGGGCAGCCTCGACCCGCTCCGCAACTGCTCTGCGTGCCGCGGCTTCGGCACTTCGCAGCAACTGGATGCGTTGGACTGGACTCTCGTGGATATGGGCCGTGGCCTCTTCTGCGAGTGCCCTGCGTTCGGCCTCAGCTGCGGCAACTTCCGCTTCCTCCTGTGCCTTCAACTCGCGTTCCAGCAGAGTTTTGGCGGCTCGATAGCGAACCTGGGCGCGGTACTCACGGCGTGAGGCGGAATAGTCCCTGTATTTTGCTCCTTGCAGGTTGGCCCAGGAGTAGAGGACAGCCACATCCTCCGGCGTACCGTCTGCCGTCGGCTGGCCATCGATTTCGGTACTGCGTGAGCCCATTGAAACCCCGCTTACCCCTTCCCCTGCACCGCATTCGGGTCAACGGAAGGGCGCGCCTGTCAACCTCGATTTCACTTGTGTAAAATCGTCCATGCAATTGATTTGAGGGTACTTTGGCCTATATGCCAAGTCAATGAGTTCGCGGTGCGACTTAAGTGTGACAACCTAAGTCACTTTGTTTCGAGTTACCACTGCGCATACTTGGACATTAGGTCGTAATCCGGACTCGAAGGAACTCGTTTGAAATAACGACACAGCAGGGGAGACACCCCCCGAATCGAGGACCATTTCCCCGGCTCTATCCGCCCATCCGGGTGCCTTGCAGTGGCCCCAATATGCTACCTTTGGAGTGTGGTTCGAGAGCGTAGCTCAGTTGGTAGAGCATCGCCCTTTTAAGGCGTTGGTCCTGGGTTCGAGCCCCAGCGCTCTCACCATCAAATCAATCACTTACGTAGAGAGATTCCAGATTGTGAGACGGGTGGGGCACCCGGGGTGCTGTGTTTCCGGTGCGAGTCTTCTCTTTCTTCGGCTTCCAAGCCCAGTTCCGACGTTTGTTTAGGCCAGGCTGGGTTGGTCGGGCGTGCGCCTGGCCCACTTGTAGCAGCGCGCGGAGTTTTTCCAGAAGTACTTCTCCTGCTGTGCGCGCGTCTTGGTAGCAAAGAACTGCTGCATCAGGCCGACCTCCTCGGAGATGGTGGCCACGCCGTAGCTGTTGGGATAGTCCGTACCGAACATGACGCGATCTTCGCCGAAAGCTTCAAAGAGATACTCCAGCCGCGCCCGCAGGAACTCATAGTTCTTGACGATGACGCCGCCGTCTCCTCCCCTCGGATGGTAGACCTCGGTCAGTTTGACGAAGATGTTGGGGCGCGCCGCCATCTCCTTCACAACCTGTTCGTAAGCCGCCTGACCGTCGGGCGTGGGATCGAAGCTAGGAAGATGGTCCATGATGATGCGCAGACTGGGGATCGCATCCGCCAGCAGCACATTGGCCTGCATCAGGGGCATGCTGGGATTGGCAGTGTCGAGCGCGAGGTCGGCCTGCGCCAGCAACTTCAGGTTGGCGACCTGCACTGGATTGAGGACGACCTTGCCGCCGTCCGAGGTGTAGAAGCGGCTGGAACGAATGGCGCGATACAGCGGGTCACGGTGAAAATGGTTGAGATACTTGCCGAAATCACTCGAGCCCGGATCGAGGTTTCCCGAGACTCCGACCATGATCGTATTGTCGCGAGCCGTCTCGAGGTAATAGAGGTTGTCGTCAATGAATTGGGCGGCGGACTCGACCACGATGGCGCCGACGATCCCGGTGGGCCGCGCCAATGCCGCATACATCGCGGGAGTCGACGGCTTGTTCAGGGCCCGGTAGAACAGGCCACCTGTGTAACCAGTAAACACGGGACGCGTGTTGTCGAAGAGATGAATATGCGCATCGATGATGGGAATGGCGTCGGCGCCAAGCGGACGAGCCTGAGGTGCATTCGGTGCGGGCGGCGCGGCGCCATTCTTCTCATCCCAATCCGCAGCGGACGCGGGAGCCTGCGCGGCGGCCAGCGCATTCACCGTGCCAGAGAGCGCAGCGCCCGCCAAGGCCGCGGTGCCAATAAACTCACGTCGTGAAATAGGTCTCATCCTTCATCCTTCCTCTGCAGCGTGGTCACGATAACTTGATTGCCTCGGACTTTGCGCCTGGGAACGCTACGGCTTGCTGATGGTCACGTAACGATCAGTCGTCTCCCAGCGGATATGCAGTTCAGTGGAATTGGCGGAGGTATTCTCGAAGGAGAGGCTCATCACCTCCTGCGGTGCGGTCATGGCTTTGGCCTTCATCGGAATACGGCCCAGATCCTTGCCCTGGTCGTAGGTGAGGCCCCACTGGCCGGTCTGATTGTTGATGATGAGCTGCCAGGTGTCGGGGCTGGGCAGCGAATAGATGGTGTGCGTGCCGGCAGGAACCAGTAGATCGCCGAACTTCAGCGGCACCGAAGTGATGAGGGTGGTTGCGGGGTTCGCGCCGGTACGCCACACCTTGCCATAGGGGACGAGTTCGCCCATAATCTTGCGACCGCGCATGTGCGGCGTGTTGTAGTGGATGTCGATGGTGCCGCCGGCGACAGTAACGGTCGCGGTTGCAGGCGGACTCGGCATAGCTTCGGCCGATGTAGGGCCGCCCATATTAGCCATCTGGGCATTGAGTGAGGCACATGCCAAAACCAACATCGTGGCGCAGAATACGGCGCACAACGAGCGGAACCATCTACAGCGGGCACTTGCAGCGAGTTTCATGGAATTCTCTCTTCCAGTGGGTTGAGGAGGGGAGCGCTGAGCGAAGCATTGCGGACGGCTCCACCCGATTTGATTGGCCGAGGACGATGCTCGACTATCCGGACTTGACTGTCAAGCGCGCTGCGGATCGGCCACGCTCCGTGCTAGGGTTAAGCCATGCGCCCGTAGCTCAGCTGGATAGAGCGGCAGCCTCCGAACGTGCCTGACACCCATACAATCAGTCAGATAAACAGAACCGAAGGGTGTTAAAGTCGCCTATAATTGTGGCTTGAATTAGTTGTTGTGGGGTTATTTGTGGGGTTGGCTTGACCACAATATGTAACCACTCAAGTGACAAGCGCTGGCGAGGCTAACACGCACCGTTCGCGCGATCTTCAATCACCTGTGTGTAGTCAGGGCATTCCTCCCTCTGTCTCAGTGCGATTGCCCTGTGTGTTTAAGGGGTTCGCCTGATGCCCTTGGAGAGGCCGCTCCAAGAACATCGATCCATGCATTAGTGAAGTTGCTTTTGCAAGATTCTTACCCAAAGGAAGCTCGCATGGAAAACGAAACAACCGGATCCGATGACATTCTCAACGCCGCAGAGGTTGCGGCACTACTTCGTATTCATCCCGTTACCGTCAGGCTCCAAGCTGCCGCCGGTGTTATCCCCGGTCGGCAGATTGGCAATCGGTGGCGCTTCAGCCGCAAGCGAATTATCGAGTGGATGCAAACGAATAACCGGGGTTCTGGTCCGGATCAGGATCGTTAGGATTCACGCTCCCATTTACTCTGGCAGACGAGCGGTCGCGCACCTACCTGATAGGAGAGCATGCTAAAGGCCTCATCCCGAAGGATGAGGCCTTGCTGTTTGGTTCAGCATCGGAAAGGCCATCGAGTAGAATCCATCAGTATGCCCGTGCTTCGCCGTAATGAATGGAACTTTGCCAGCAACGCTGCAGGACTAATCAGCGACCTACTATCGACCGAGCCGTTTACTGGATCGTTACTGGGGCACGCCGAGGCGGAGCTCACCGAATTTCGGGGCGCTAAACGCCTTGACCTCGTTGTCTTTGATCGAAATGAGATAGAGCGACCGCTGATTACAGGTGAATTGAAGGTTCCGTGGGACCCAAAGGGGCGCACTCCCTACAACAGCGCT
>Ga0181520_10001876_pt1 | contig 41279 bp, 35 predicted proteins | sample PEATcosm2014_Bin_29_FD_132451 | JGI IMG/M metagenome (GOLD analysis project Ga0181520, IMG submission 132451) | Peatland microbial communities from MTU Mesocosm Facility, Houghton, MI, USA - PEATcosm2014_Bin02_30_metaG | ecosystem: Environmental > Terrestrial > Soil > Wetlands > Peat | place... | reverse complement strand
GCGCGGACCTGCCGGCCGCCGAGCCCGAGACGCTCCGCGCCTGGGCCGCCTCGCTCGAGGAGCGCTACGCCACGACCTCGCTCGTGCCGATGATCGCCGGCGTCAAGAAGGCCCTGAGGGGCGCCGCGCGCGAGCTCGCCAGCGCCAAGGACGCCGCCGCCTTTTCGGAGGCTCTACGGGCCGTTAAGGCGCCAAAGAAGGCGAATAGAGCGGTACGCCGGGTCTTCGTCTTGTCGCCTACTCAAGAGGCGGCCGTAGTCGCGGCGATGAGTCCCCACGACGCGGCGCTCTTTCGCTTTCTCCTGGGGACGGGAGCGCGGATCTCGGAGGCGCTGGGGATCCGGCTCGAGCGGTGTAAAACAGAGGGAGAAATGGTCTTGTGCCCGGTCCTTGGAAAGGGCGGAAAAGCGCGCGAGCTCCGGGTGCCCGGAGAACTCTTCGAGCTCGTATGCTCATCTTATGGCGGGAGAACCTGGCTCTTCGAAACCTCCGGCGGCAAAGCGCTGCGGCGCGGCTACGTCTGGGAGCGGGTAACTCGAGCGGTCTTGAGGACCACGGGGAAGAACTTCTCGCCGCACTGCGTGCGGCATACCTTCGCAACGAGGGCTCTCGAGCAGACGGGGAAGATCAAGGCGGTGTCGGAGTACCTGGGGCACGCCTCTGCGGCGATAACGCTCGACATGTACACCCACGAGGAACTCACCAACGAGGAGCTCGCGCGGATGTAGCAGGATTCCTCCCCACATTATCATGAGGCAGTGTAAAATGAGTATGCCAAGGAGGGGAAAATGCTTACCGGAAAATATATCTTTATTCTTGGAGCAGGATCTTCAGCGCAGTATGGTCTACCGCTTGGGTCCGAGCTTGTAGAAACCATTAGAAATGGATCCGGAACTTATGTAAAGCTAAACATAAATGTACGAATAATACGAATGGGATTTGATGATCTGATATTCTTCTCTCGTAAGGCCGATCCCTTTGTCGAGGATGGCGTTCGGGATGATGAGCTTGCCGAGGTCGTGAAGATTTCCGGCTATCCGGATCTTCAGCCTGTCCGCGGAGCTCGCTCCCATGAAATCCGACAATGCGTCGGCGCATACGGACACTCCCGTGGAATGCGTCGCCGTGAACGGCGATTTGAGATCGATTATATCCTTGAAGAACAGAGACACCGTTTCCATGTCCTCGAAGCCTATTTCCACGTTCCGTAGCGGCCCTTCGTGGAATAGAAGGGAATAAAGGCGCGGATTCAGGACGTTGAGCCAGAATTCCTCCCGTTTGGAAAGGGCGAGGAATTTGTCGGCTATTCCGGGATTGAAGATTGTCCCGGACCAGGAAGAGATCATCTCGGAGATGGCATTGCGTTGGTGGAGGACGTGAGGGGTCTTCTTGGTGAGACGGACCACGTGGTCCGAGAGACAGATGATCTGGGAGAGGAGAACGTCGGGATCCGTGATCGGCCTATCCCATTCGCGCCACTCTCTGTGATGGCTGGCTACGATCCCGGCGACGGAGCTGAACAAGGGGATGCGGCGCATCAATAGCTCGCCGCGCAGGCTGTGGGGAACGACGTTGACGTTTTCGAACTCGACGAGCGACACTTTCTCCTCGACCGTTATCGCTCCGATATCGTGGAACAAGGCCGCGATGAAAAGCCGCTCGAAGAGGACCGGCGATAGCTCGGCCTGCTTGCCGAGCTCGCACGCGATGTAGGTCGTCCTGAGCTGGTGCTGCGAAATGCTCGAGCTCGCGAGATCGATGGCGTCCGACAGCGAAAGCAGCACATTGGCAAGGTTGACAGTGTTAGCCATTCTCTCCAGCTTTAAGCATTTCCCGCGCGCGAATGAACGAACCCCGCAGCCGCGAGGTAGCGTTCGATCTGCAAGGAATTTGATTGTATGCGGGTCCATACCCTGAAGTTGAAAGACTAGGAAAGCGCGAAGCAGAGCTTCGAGGTATGTACCCGCGTGCGAATCAAAATATAGAATAAAGCCCATGCAAAACAAAGTCGCCCACGTCGGTTTCGGCGCGACCCGATCCTCCCGATCCGTCATCCCGACGGGCGCTTGAAGGGCAGGTCCCCGTCGAGGGCCAGGGCCCGCTCGCGCTCCTCGTCGTTGACGGCGGGCAGGACGCGGCCCATGAAGGCGGCTAGCCTGGGATCGAAAGGCTTGTGGAAGCTCGGGGCCATCACCGAGCGGAAGCCCCGCCGCGCCTTGTGCGGGCTGCCCATGCCCGGGTCGAAGGAACCGATCCCCTTCGAGAGGGCGTACTCTATGGGAAGGTAGTAGCAGAGCTCGAAGTGGAGGCCGGGTCGCTCCCGGCGCGCGCCCCAGAAACGGCCATAGAGCCTGTCCCTGCCTTCGAGGAGGAAGGCGAGGGCGATCGGCTCGCTTCCCGCCCTGCCGTCGCCGCCTTCTTTCTCGAAGGCCGCGGAAAGGACCCAACCGTCGGGCATGAATTCCGGCAACCTGAGGAAAAAGTCGCGCTCGAGGAACTTAGCCGCCCAGGGCCCAAACTTATCGTTATGCGACTCGTAGAGCTCGGCCATCGTCGCGAGCAGCTCGGGCCTGGCCGCCGCTTCCCGTGGACCGATCATCCTCGTTTCGATGCCGGCCGCGGCGACCGCCTCGCGCTCGCGCCTGACGTTGCGCCTCATGTTCTTCGAGAAGGAGTCGAGGTAGCCGCGGAAATCGCCGTAGCTCTCGTCCGTCCAGAGGAAGGCCTGGTGCGCCCATTCGGACCATGCCGAGCCGCGCATCCCGGCTGACCCGCGCAAATACGCGGCTGTCGCCGGCTCCGGCCACAGTATATGCAGGCCGGCGAGGCCGGCTTCGCGCGCGGCCCGCTCGGCCGCTTCGAGCAACGCCATCGCGAGCCCTCTCTCCTCCTCGGGGCCGGCTTCGGGCTCTCGGCTTACGAGGACCCTCCAGGCCGGGGCCGGCGTGGCCGGAACCATGCCGACGAGCTTGGGGTACCATTTGGCCTTGGCGCGCTTGGCGATCTCGGCGAACTCGAAATCGAAGACGAACTCGCCCCAGGAATGGGGCTTTATATAGAAGGGCGCCGCCGCGACCAGTCTGCCTCCCCTCCGAGCGAGGGCATGGGCCCCCGTCCAGCCCGTTTCGGGGCGCATCGAGCCCGACTCTTCCAGCAGGGCCAGGAAGCCCCAGGAGAGGAGGGGATTCCCATAGGGCGCGGCGAGGGCATCCCACTCGTGGCGGGGAATGTCGGCCATTCGGGAAGCGAAGCTTATCTCGAGGTCAGCCACGTCGAAAAGATACTGCCGGAAGCTTCGATTCCGCTACAGCGACTCGTCCTCCCTGCCGCGCGAGGCGAGGCGCCCGGCGCCGCGGTTCGCGTAGCAGTAGGAGCAGCCTCTCGGGCAGGTCCCGTATGCGCCGATATCGACGCTGGGCGAGCAGCGGCAGAAGCGCCGCTGTCCCGAGTCCTTCCGAGCGCCGCCTTCGGCGCCCGCTTCGGGGCCCCAGAGCGACGAGGCCAATCCCCGATCTATGCAGGCGCCCGCTTCCATTCCCAGGGCCGAGAGGTCGTAGGGCTCGGCGCAGGCGAGGGGAAGCATGCCCCGCGATCTCGCGATGGCCGCGAGATCGGCGAGGAGCTCGGGATAAGGCGGGGGCGGCGAGGCGGCGGCGCGCGAGCCTTTTTCGCTGCCGAAGACCGCTCCGGGAAAGCCGGCGCGTGAAAGTCGCGAGGCCGTGCCGGCGTACTCGTCGAGGAGGCTCAGGGTCACGCGCTCGGTGGCCCCTTCGAGGGCCGCGGCGATATTCTCGAAGCCGCGGCGGTGGAAGTCGGGCTCGATGCCGCCTGCGACGAATATGGGATCGTATCGCCATAGGACGCGGCGGCTTCCCATTTTGTCGGAAAGCTCGCGGAAGGCGCGAATCGCGTCGCCCAGTCTCGGGGCGCCCGGCTCGATGGCGGCAGGATAGTCCGTGATAGTCATTTGGACATACGACCGTATGCCCCGCCCGTCGAGCTCCGCCATTCGCCCGGCTATCGGTCGGGGATCGCGAGTCCATAGGACGAGGAAGTCGACATCCTCGGGCGCGAGGCTTACGCGCGTCGAGCGTCTCGCGTCGAAGGGGTTGCGAACCGCGCAATAGCCCGCGTCGATCCTCCCCATCAGCCATTCGGCGTAAAAGGCGGGTATATCGGAGCGCCGCGACGCCGAGACGATCATGGCGCCATTATACCTCGAAACGGACGAGGCCGAGACGCAGGGCTTCGCGTACCGCCTCGCCCCGACGCGACACGCCGAGCTTCCCGAAAATCCCCTCGAGGTGGAAACGAACTGTCCTTTGGCCTATGCCGAGGACGGAGGCTATCTCGGCGTTGGACCAGCCGTCGACGAGGTAGTCCATGATCTCGAGCTCGCGACGGCTCAGGGCCGCGGGCGGGACCCTCAGGGTCGGCGTCGCCGATGCTACGGCCTTTGGGGGGCTCTCGGCGCAGGGTCCGGCCAGAAGGTCCGCCGCCTCCCCGGGACAGGCGACGACGAGACCTTCTTTTTCTGCGCGCGCCAAGAGCAGCTCTCCCTCAGGACCCTCGACGTCGATACGTACTTTCAGCGGCCCGGAGCCCAGCCGCATCGGCCCCCTCCCATCCACCAGGGCCCATGATGCCCGTGATGTCCGTGCTGTCTTCGATAACCGGACTGGCGGCCTTCCCCGCGGTCGCGGGCTATGGGAATGGCGGTCAATTCCTTCTTTTCCCCCGATCGCAGGACGACGATCGGCAGCTCGACGCCCGGTCGGGCCGCTTCCAGGGCGGCCATGAGTTCCGAAGGATCCGACAGGGAACGGCCGCCCAGGAAGGCGAGGATGTCGCCCACGGCGATTCCCGCCTTCGCTGCCGGGCTATCCGCCTCCACGCCGGCGACGAGGAGAGCGCTCTCGCGGCCGTCCCCGAATGCGGCCGCATATTCCGGCGGGGCCGCTATAGGCACGGTAGATACTCCGAGCCATGCCCCCGAGGAGACTTGTCCCGAGGCTATCGCCGCGACGAGGGCCCGCGCGCGCGCGGCGGGCAGGGCCCATCCGCGGTTGCCGCCGCGGTCGGCCAGGACGAAGCCCGCGAGCTCTCCCTCGGGATCGACGATGGCCGCGCCCGCAAATCCGGGGAAGGGCGAGCCGTCGGTCTGGAGATAGGCATCGTCCCCTTCCCCACCGGCGAATCTCAGAGAGTCGAGCCTGACTTCCGGGCCTTCGGGGGATGGGTAGGCCGCGACGAGGACGAGGGACCCGAGGGCGGGAAGGCCTGGGGCCGTCTTCCAGGAAGTCTCCGGTAGGGCTTGGCCGAGCTCGAGAACGGCGAGCCCGAGGCCGGGATCGAAGCCCTTGACTTTGGCATCGACCTTCTTGCCTCCCGGCCCGAGGATTTCGAGGGACTCACCCTCGCTCGCCTCTGAAGCGGGGACGAGGAGGAGCTTGCCGTCGAAGCCGAGGGCGGTCCTGCCGCCCAGGGGGGAAGGCACGTGGAAGAGCTTGGCGCCGGCCGCGGCGGCGAGGGCGGCGGTCGAATCGGACAGGGCTTTGAATGCATCCATACGTATCTCCTTAGATAAGTTACTGACGAAAGCCTACTCATCGGCGAGGCAATCGGCGCCGGCCGTTAGGCCAGGCGGCCCTTTTGGCTTTTCCCCGAGCCTGATAGGATGGCCGACCGGAGGTTCGATGATGCGCGTCCGCGGCGGCTACGCGGCCTTGTATTCGGCGGCATGCCTCTTCGCCTGCTCCTCCCTGATGGTCAAGCTGGCCTCGCGATATTACTCGGGGATGTTCATCTCCGCGGCGCGCTTCGGCGCGGGGACCGTCCTCTGCACCCTCGTCCTCGTCCTGCGCTATCGTTCGCTGCGTCCCGGCCGTCCCGGCCTCGTCGCCCTCCGCGGGATCTTCGGAGCCTTCTCCATGGGAATGACCTATGTGGCCATCTCCCTCACGGGTCCGGGCCGGGCCGCCCTCCTCTCCAACACCTACCCCCTTTTCGTGGCCCTTTTCGGCGCTCTTTTCTTCGGCGAGCGCCTCTCCCCCCGAGTCTTCGCCTGCATCGCGATCTGCAGCTGCGGCGCGGTCCTCGTCGTGCGCGACGGTTCCGGAGCATCTCTGGCCGGGGACCTGATCGCCGTCGGAAGCGCCGTCTTCGCGGGGGTCGGAGTCAATCTCGTTCGGAGCGGGACTCGGTCCGACAACCCCTTCATGCTCTACCTGAGTCCCTGCCTCCTCGGCCTGCCGTTCTTTGCCTTCGTCCCGGCGGCGGGAGCCGGATCCGGCATCGCCGGCGGGACGATCGGCATCATTCTCCTCATCGGCGTGGGTGTCGGAGCCTTCCTGGCTCAGGCTTTCATGGCCCTTGGCTACGCGAGCGTGCCGGCGGGAAGGGGAAGCGTAGTTTTCTACTTCGAGACCGCGCTGACCGTCCTGCTCGGGGCGTTTTTCGCCGGCGAGAAATTCAACCTGCGCTTCGGCCTCGGCCTCGTCCTGATACTAGGGGGCTTGGCGCTCAATCACCTGCGTCGACGACCGAGCCCGAATTCGACGACGGATATGCCGTAGCGCAGGCTCAAAGAAGCGCTGGAATGCCGCACTTTATGGTAACTCATTCAAAATGCGGACGCATTTTGAATGAGTCTTGGTTACTGATTTTGCAGTGGTAATACGCTATTCATCGTGTAGTAAGTTGCCCGATCATCAGTGTTTATTCTCTTCTCCCCAACTTGGCACGGGTCTTTTGCCAACTTGGTCGCGACCCTTGCCCAACGTGGCGGCGGCTCGCGTCCAAGTTGGGCACGACGGCCGCCCAACTTGGTAAAATCCCTTCCCCAAGCTGGTCGCGTTCAATCATCAAGCCGGCTGGGCGGCGTTTATCTGTCGTATGGCCCTGACCATTCGAGCGATGCGCAACAATCTCGGAACGAGCGAATGTCCCTTCTACGCTCTCGAAGACCGACATAATCGCCGTCTTCCATCTGGCTCGCGAGGAACTCGCCCGCCTGCTCTCCGAGGGTTGCTATATAAAGACGCCTCTCGGAGCCGCCCTGCTTGTGGCCACGGGCAAATTCAGCCGGCCCAGGGACCCTTTCCTGCCGAAAAGCCTCGCCTCCATCCGATGCGTCCGCGACAAAGCGGGCATCGTCGTTCGGATATCGGGCCCGCGGCTGAAGTTCGACCCTGCAGATCGGAGGCTCGGTCTCTTCCTCGAGGATTAATTCCTTCGCGCTTTCACCGCAACTGCGTCGTATTCCTTGCGGTCGCGCGAGAAAAGGGCCTCCGAGACGACGGCTATCCTGTAGCCTCCGGCGTCGAAGTCCTTGGAGTCCCCGAGTTTCGCCCTGAGGTCGACGAGCTTTTCCAGCGCATCTCCGAGCTCCGGATCGCGGCAGAGGACGAGGAGGCCCTCCTGCCACGTCACGAGACGGAACGGGATTATCCTCGTCCCCTCTCCGAGCGTACCCACTGCGACGGGCCCGGCGGCGACTGCGGCCTGCCGCGCCTCGAGCTTGATCATCCTGGCCTTGGCGTCGGGCATGGTCTCGCTTATCGCCAGACCCACCCAATCGAGGAGCTTCTCCCTGACCGACTGGAGGTCGGGCAGGGCGGATATCGTCTCGATTGTATCGCCGGCCTGGACGGCCTTGGCGAGGCCGGATATTTCCTTGAGATAGGAGTTGCGCTCGCTCTCGGGCACGTAGTACATGACGAGGAGGTGGACGCGCTTTCCGTCGGGCGCGCCGTAGTCGATGCCGCTGGGCGACCAGCCCACGGCGCAGAGAAGCTCGCCCTCGACGCTCACGCGGCAATGAGGACAGGCCAGTCCGCGCCCGATCGCGGTGCTCGATAGGGCTTCCCGCTCCATTACGCCCCTCATGAGGTCGAATTTGGAGCCGATGTCGGGAACGGCTTCGATGAGGTGGGCGAGGAGCTCGAGAGAGTCTTCCTTGTCATCGTCCGGCAGCTCCACGAGGCGGCCCTCCTTGAGGGCCTCGAGCAGGCTTTTCATTTGGCGATACCTCCCTTGCCGCGGGCGAAGGCGGATTTGACCACGTGGGTCAGCATCGAGTAAAGGACCAGGAAAGCGACGATCCAGAGCCAGAAACGGCCCGGGAGGGGCACGAGTCCGAAGAAGGAGGCGAAGGGCATATAGGGCAGGGCCACGGCTATCGCCATCACGACGATCGTGGTGAAGGTCATCGCCAGGCTCGCGCGGCTCTGGAAGAAGGGAATGCGGTTGGTCCTGATGATATGGACGATGAGAGTCTGCGTGAGGAGGGACTCGACGAACCATGCCGTGTGGAAGAGCGCCTCGAGCCTGGGCCTGTCGGCTCCGGGCAGGAGCCAGGCCGAGCAGCCGAAGACCCACCACATGAGGCCGAAGGTGGCGTAGTCGAAGATCGACGAGATCGGCCCTATGCGGATCATGAACTTACGGATGAGGGAAACGTCCCACTTCTGCGGCGCCTTGACCGCCTCGGCGTCGACGTTGTCGAGGGGTATGCCCGTCTGCGAGACGTCGTAGAGCAGGTTGTTGAGCAGGATCTGCACCGGGGCCATGGGTAGGAAGGTTTTTATATAGGCGCCGCCGACCACCGAGAACATGTTCCCGAAGTTGGAGCTCGCTCCCATCCTGATGTACTTCAGGATGTTGTTGAAGAGGCGCCTGCCCTCGAGTATCCCGTCCTCGAGGACGAGGAGGCTCTTCTCGAGGAGGATGATGTCGGCCGACTCCTTGGCCACGTCCACCGCGGAGTCGACGGATATGCCCACGTCGGCGGCGCGCATCGCGGCCGCGTCGTTGATGCCGTCGCCCATGAAGCCGACGACGTGGCCCTGCTCCCTGAGGGAACGGACGATGCCCTCCTTCTGGCCGGGCGTGAGGCGCGCGAAGACGTCGTGCTCGCGGACGGCCTGCGCGAAGGCGGCCGGCTCCATGCCGTCCAGGTCCTTGCCGGTGACGACTTTCTCGGCGCCGAAGCCCACCTCGTCGCATATCTTCCTGGTCACGAGCTCGTTGTCGCCGGTGAGGACCTTCACCCTCACGCCGTGCTCGCCCAGGGTGCGGATGGCCTTCTCGGCCGAGTCCTTGGGCGGGTCGAAGAAGGCGAGGTAGCCGAGGAGGATGAGGCCGGACTCGTCCGCGGCCGAGAAGACCTCCTTGTCCTTCGGGTACTCGCGGTAGGCGATCGCGAGGACGCGGAAGCCCTGCCTGGACAGGCTCTCGTATTCCTCGAGGATGTCCTGGCGCAGCATGTCGATGAGGGGCAGCACGTCCTCGTCGATCTGGTAGCGGTCGCAGGCCTCGAAGACCGCCTCGACCGAGCCCTTGCAGATGAGGACGTGGTCGCCCTCGTACTCGATGATCACCGACATGCGCTTCCGGACGAAGTCGAAGGGGATTTCGTCGACCTTGCGGCAGGATCGCTCGACGTCGAGGTCCTCGTTGGAGAGGATCGAGAGGTCGAGGAGGTTGCGCAGGCCCGTCTGATAGTAGCTGTTCATCCAGGCGTAGCGCAGGACGTCCTCGCTCGGCCTGTTCGTCACGTCGACGTGACGCTCGAGGGCCACCTTGTCCTGGGTGATCGTGCCCGTCTTGTCCGTGCAGAGGATGTCCATCGATCCGAGGTTCTGTATCGCCTTGAGCTTCTTGACGATGACCTTCTTGCGGGACATGAAGACCGCCCCCTTGGAGAGGCAGACGGTGACGATCATCGGAAGCATCTCCGGGGTGAGGCCCACCGCGACCGAGAGGCCGAAGAGGAGGGCCTGGAGCCAATCGTGCTTGGTGATCCCGACGATGAGGAAGGTGATCGAGACCATCACGAGCATGAAGCGCACCATCAGCTTCACGAAGCCCTTGGTGCCGCTGTCGAAGTCCGTCGCGCCCTTGGGCTCCGAGAGGTCGGCGGCGACGCTGCCGAGGAAGGTCCGCATTCCGGTGTTGACCGCGAGGCCCCGGCCCGAGCCGGAAACTACCGTGCTGCCCTGGAAGCAGGCGTCCTTGAGGTCGAAGATGCCGGCGTCGGCCTGGCCGGCCGCCGAGCTCGCGGAGACTTCCTTCTCGACGGGAAGGGACTCGCCGGTGAGGGCGGCCTGGGTGACGAAGAAGTCCTTGGCCGCGACGATGCGCATATCGGCTGGAACGATGGAGCCCGCCGACAGGGCGACCACGTCGCCCGGCGCGATCTCGGCTATCGGCACTTCGGCTTCCTTGCCGCCGCGCAGCACCACGGCGCTCGCGTGGATCATCAGCTTGAGCTTCTCGGCGGCGTCGCCCGAGCGGCGCTCCTGGAAATAGGCGAGGAATACGCTGATGAAGATCATGCCAAGGACGACCGTGCCGGCGCGCAGATCCCCCATCGCATAGGAGACTATGCAGATGACGAGGAGCTGGATGGCCAAGGGGTCCTTGAAGCGCCCGAGGATCTCCTGGACGAAGCCCTTGCGCTTTTCGCCCGAGAGGACGTTGGGGCCGTAGGTCTTGAGCCTTTCCTCCGCCTCCTGGGCGGCCAATCCCTCGCGGGAGGAGTCCAGGAGGGCCAGCGCCGCGTCGGGATCGGCTGCGCAGGCGTCGCGGAGCCGCTTCTCGTCGGCGGGATCCGTCTTGGCTGCGTGGGCGGCGGTCAGTTTCTTGGCCGCCCCGATGGACATATTGCGGGGGAAGATCGACATGCTTTTCCTCCGTCGCTACTGTAACGCGGCTCGTAGCAAAGCGAAAGGTTTTTCGGTTCTATTAATGCGAGCGGAGCTTGGCCAGCTTGGGGGCGATCACCGCCCTGCAATAGCCCGCGTCCGGATGCTTGCGGAAGTAGCCTTGGTGGTAATCCTCGGCGGGCCAAAATCGGGAAGCGGGAAGGAGCTCGGTGACGAGGGGCGTTTCGTAGCGTATCGCCTGGGCATCCATCGATGCCTCGGCGGCCGCCTTCTGGGCTTCGTCGAAGTAGAATATCACCGAGCGGTATTGGGTGCCCACGTCGGCCCCCTGCCTGTTGAGGGTAGTCGGATCGTGGATCTTCCAGAAAAGGTCGAGAATCGCCCCGTAGCTGATCTTCTCGGGATCGAAGGCCACGCGGACGACCTCCGCGTGGCCGGTCTCGCCCGTGCAGACATCCTCGTAGCTCGGCGGCTCGCGCGGGCCGTCGACGCGGCCTCCCGCGTATCCGCTCGTGACGCCCGTCACGCCGGGCAAGTCCTCGAAAGCGGCTTCGAGGCACCAGAAGCATCCGCCGCCCAGGAGGGCGTACTCTTCTTTCGATGCGACCTTCATGATTCCGAATATACTCATCGCTCGGCCTCGAACTCGAGGAAAATCCTGTCCATGGATTCGCCGGGACGGAATACGAGTCGCTTCGCCAGGTTACGGCACATCAGGAGGCCCATGCCGCGCCATCGGCGGTGCGCCGGGTCGAATAGGGGCTCGGGGTAGACGGACCAAGGCCCGTCTTCCCCGGCAAAGACGGCGAAGCTGGGCGAGCGAAAGTAAAAAGCCAACAGGATCGAGCCGCCGCTGCGTGAAGCCCTCGCCTCGATCCCGCGGGATTCCAGGGGCGTAGCGTGCTTGACTATATTGTCGAGGATCTCGCCGCCCGCGAGCTTGAGGCGATTCCGATCCTTCGGCGAAAGGATATCGAGGGAGTCGACGAAGTCCTCGAATTCGAGGATCGAGGCGGGAGTCGCCTCGAGCGACACGCTGCGCCCGGTCCTATGGCCCTGGCGGCCCATCATGACGGATGTCAGACCTGCTTGAGCGTCTTGACGATGGGGAATCGATCCCCGAAGCCCGTCGATTCGATGGCGAGTCTCACGATCTCCGATGGATTGACGATGGCGAAGCCGTGGCCCGTGGTCTCGGCGTCTTCCATCGCCGTCATGATCACCCCTATCCCCGCGGACGAGAGACCGGTGACGTGCTCCATGTCGACCGCCGTATCCGCCTGGGCGATAGCCTTGTAGACCTTTTCCTGGAAGTCGGTGAAGGTATAGCTGTTTATTGGCCCCGAGACCGACAGGACGAGCCGGTGATGCTCGTTGCGAATCGATATATCGAGCTGGGTCATGTAGAGCTCCTTTGCCTGAGCTTCATCACGAAGAGGGTGATATCGTCCTCCTGGATCCTGTCGGTAAAGGCGGAGAAATCGTCCATCGTTCCCGAGGTTATCTCGGCGGCCGTCAGGTCGAACCTCTCGCGGATCGAGCGGCGCAGACGCTCTTTGCCGAAGCGCTCGCCGCGGAGGTTCTCGCTGTCGAGGATGCCGTCCGTCGCGGTCACCAGCGCGGAGCCGGCCGGCAGGACCAATTTCCTGGGTTTAAGATAAGGGGAGATATCCTTTACGAAACCGAGGATCCTGCCCTCTCCCTGCACCTCTATGAAGGTGTCGAAGCCAGGCGAGTACAGCAGGATCGTGGGGACTCCGCAATTGATGAAGTAGAAGATGTCCTTGGCGAGGTCCAGGTAGCCGAAGACCCCGGCCAGGAAAGTCCCTTTGGGGAGATTGTCCTTGATGAAGGCGTTGACGCGCGAAACCAGGCCGACGAAGTCCTTCTCGACTCGGAGGAAGGTACGGATCATCGACTTGAGGATGAGCATGTTCATCGATGCCGACAGGCCCTTTCCCGAGATGTCGCCCATCACGACGAACCAGCGGTCCTGGGAGAGCCTGACGAAGTCGATGAAGTCGCCGCCGAGGCTCCTGGCCGAGCGAGCCACCCAAGCCGCGTCGGCCTTGGGATGCTCGATGCGCTCGACCTTTTCCAGGGCGAAGCGGATGATCTGGTCGGAGAGGGCGACCTCGCGGTCCACCGTCGTCATTATGGATTCCCGGGCGATGTTCTTGAGGTAGTACGCGATGACGAACAGCTTTCCGTAGATGGCCTTGAAGGTATCGTAATCGTAGGCGGTATACTCGGCCCCCGTGCTCCTGGCCCCGAGCGCGAAAAGGCCCATCGTGCGGCGGCCTTCGAGGACGACGATCAGGGCTTCGGCCCTGAGAGCCTCGAAGAGCTCGAGGAGGGGCTCGCGCGCATCGGCGTAGTCGGAGCCCGTCTGCGCCTCGGACTTCAGGACGACGCTCGAGCTCGAGCTCTCGAACAGCTCGCAGAGCTTGGATCCCCGATCGATCGTCGCCCGGCCCCCCGTAGGCGAGTAGACCGTGCGCATGAAGCCTTGGTCGTCGTCTATGAGAACCGTGAAATCCTTGAAATCCAAGGCCTTGGAGAGGTAGCCGTAGACTTCCGCGAGCACGGCGTCGCGGCCTTGCGAGAGATCCGCCCCGGCGAGGTCCGACTCGAGCTTCTCGCGGTAGTCTCCGCGGGCGCTGAGGCGCTCGAAGAAGCGGGCGAAGAAGAGCCGCCCCAGGAGGGATGCCCCGACGAAGACCGCGACGCCGCCGAGAATCGGGATGATCGGCGACGTGACGCCGCCCAGGGCCACGAGTCCCGAGACGGCCGCGCCCGTCGGCAGGCCCACGATGACGAGGAGCGCGCCGTAGCCGAGGACGGTCCTGCCGATCGCGCGCCAGTCGAAGAGCCGGGAAAGGCGGAAGGCATAGACTAGGCCTCCCGCCAGGACCAGGGCGGCCGCGGGGGTGAATACGGTGCTCGGCCTCTTCGCCTGGCCCGCCGCGGCGAGGCCGGTCGAAGCGAAGACGAGGACGGCGCCCGCGACGATGAAGGCCGCCGCGACGGCCGAGCGCTGTCTTTGCACGGTGCTTTTCCCGGCCGCGGCGCGGATCGCGAATACGAAGGCAGCGAGGACCGCCGCCGCGGCGTCGCCCAGCACGAACAGGTCGTAGTACTTGCCCTCGGTTCGGAAGATCGTCGTCCATGGCCGGAATATCGAGGTGACATAGTCCATGGTGAAGGCCGCGTCGTAGGTCGCGACGAGGGTAAGGGGAACGACTAGTACCCAAACGAACCTGCGCAGCGAATTCGGCAAGGGCGTGGGGAAATTGAACGCGAAGAGGAGGAGGAGGACATGGGTCAGGACCATGAGCGCGCCGGAGGCCCTTTCGAGGGAAAGGGCGCTGCCCTGTCCCGGTCCCGGCCCGGAAAGGATGAACACGAGGCCCTGGGCGAGCGAATACGCCGCGAGGACGACGGCGATGGAGGCTACCGTAACCTGGCCGGGCATTTCCCTGCCGCGTCGAAAGACTATGAGGAACAGGGCGATGAATCCGGGGATGGAGACGAAGGCGATTATAGTCAGTCCCATAGCCTGCCCACCTTCGCCGCAAGGATAGTGACGTCGTCCTTGAGAGGATTGTCCCCGACGAACGAATACAGCATCGCGCTGACGCTGGAGACGAGATCGGCCGCGCTCGACTTGGAGCCCTGGGCCAGCGATCGCTCGAAGAGCTCCGTCTCGCCGAGCCTCGCGCCGGAGGCGTCCGATACTTCGGTGACGCCGTCGGAGGCGAGGAGGATCATCTCGTCCGTGCTGAGCGGCAGCTCCTCCACGACCACGTCGTTCAAGGGTATCAGGCCCACGAGGCCCATGGTCGGCTGGAGCCTGACTACCTTGGGGCCTATCGCCGTTTGCGTGATGAGTATCGGGTCCGCCATCGCGGCGTTCACGTAGCGGAAGGTCCGCTTGGCGATATCCGCGAGGCCGACGAACATGACCGTGTACTTGTCGTCGAAACCCATGTCCCTGACTGCTGCGTCGACGCTTCGTACCATGGCCGCGAGGTCGGTCTTGTCGGCCATCACGCGGATCGTGTTGACGATGATGCCCATGATGAGGGCGGCGGCGAGTCCTTTGCCCGAGACGTCTCCGACGACGAGCAGGGTCCGGTCCTCGTCCACCTGGATGGCGTCGTAGTAGTCGCCGGAGACGTTGACCAGAGGACGGTAGAATACCGAGAGCTCGATTTTCTTGGGGCTGGGCAGCTGTCGGGGCAGGAAGGATTGCTGCGTCTCGGCTATGAGCTGCCACTCCTTGGAGAGGGAGGCGACCTCGAAAAGGCTCGATACCGTGACCACGCGGTCGAAATAGATGCCGAGCTCTCCGTAGAGCGTCCTGAAGGCCTCGGGCTCGATGAGCGCGCAAAGGCGGGTGAGGACGAAGAGGTGGTAGCCCTTCGCGCAAACGAGGAAGCCGCGGGCGGACTTATTTCCCTTGGCGGGGGAGAGATCCTCGGTGACGAAGCAGACGCCCTCCGCCTGGTCCTTGAATCGCTGCTCCAGCGTCTCCATGAGCCTGGGGTCGGTGGCGGCCGCCGAGGGGCTCCGGTATACCGGCTCCCATGAAGAGGACTTTATGAGGATGACGCCCATGTCCGCGGCCTTCTCGAGCCTATCGCGCATCGCCTCTACAAGGTCGAGGACGGTGAAGCAGACGCCCAGCCGCTCGGTGAATTCCATGATGATGCGAGTCTCTCGCCCCTGGAAGCTGAGGGAATATGCCCTGTGCTCGAGCGCGGACGCGGACGCGTTTTTCAGGATATAGAATACGATGAATGCGGCGGCGCCCAGGGCCATGGCCGCGGGGAAGGCCAAGCCCGGCATCGCCACGAGGGGCACGATCAGGAAAGCGAGGGCCGCCGTTCCCATCGTTCCCAGCTCGACCAAGTTGCGCGATGTTCGATAAGTCATCGGTCGGAATGCTCCCGGTAGGTTATTGGCATCATTTGTACGCTCTTAGAGCCCGGTAGTCAACATTTTTCGGCTTTCCGCGTCCCCTGTCCCGCTGTAAGATTCCTCCATGGCGAGGACAAGCATCGCCGCGGCCGCCAAGGAACGCGGAGCGCTCGTATCGGACGGGGCCTGGGGCACCTTCCTTTTTAGAAGGGGCTTGGGCAAAGGACAGTGTCCCGAGCTCTGGTGCTCCCTAAGGCCCTCGGACGTCCGGGACATCGCCTCGAGCTACCTGGCTTCCGGCGCCGATATGATCGGTACGAACAGCTTCGGCGGCACGAGGATCAGGCTTTCGGCCTACGGCCTGTCGGAGCGGGCGGCCGAGCTCAACGAGGCGGCGGCCCGCCTTTCGCGCGAGGCCGTCGGCTCCCGAGCCTGGGTCGTAGGCACGATGGGTCCGACGGGCAAAATACCGGCGCTGAGCGATCTTACGAGCGAGGAGATTCGCGATGCGTTCCGGGAACAGGCCATCGCCCTGGCGCGCGGAGGCGCCGACGCGCTCTGCATCGAGACGATGAGCGAGGCCGACGAGGCCGCCATCGCCGTCCGCGCCGCCAAGGAAGCGACGGGTCTCGAGGTCATCTGCACGTTCAGCTTCGGCAGGACGCCTCGGGGCGGCTATCGTACCCTGTCGGGACTCTCGCCCGGGGCCGCCGCGGCCGCCGCCCTCGATGCCGGCGCGGATATCGTGGGAGCGAATTGCGGCGACGGTTTCGCGGGGATGATAGAAGTGATAAAGGCCATGCGGCCCGCGGCCCGCGGAGCGCCGATCGCGGCGCAGGCCAACGCGGGCCTGCCGACGAGCGTCGACGGGATCGATACCTACCCCGAGGGTCCCGAGTACGCGGCGGCCCTCGTGCCGGCAATGTTGGGCTCGGGGGTGGATGTGGTAGGCGGCTGCTGCGGCACGACTCCCGCGCACGTCGCGGCGATCAGGAGGGCGGTGGACGAATATCTCGCCTCGTGGCGCATTGACCGAATCCCGCCTCTCCGGTAGTATGGAGACCGCCGAGACGGAAGTCAGCGACAATCATCGCCCTGCCGCCGAAGCGTCACCGCACATCGGACTCCGAAGCGCCCGTCGGGCCCCGAGGAAGAAGAGACCGGACCGGATATCCGACCTACCGCAAACGACTCGGCCACGGATCGGCTACGGCCTTCGAGGCGCCCGCGCCCCGGTGTGTCCTTTCGAAACGGAGGGATGCATGAGTATCGCACATCGTCCTGAGACGGTCGTCCTGGAACGGCCGATCGCTCCCTTGGCGCCCGAGGGAAGCGTCCCGCCGAAGGATTGGGCCGGGAACGTCATCGTACGCGGCGAGATCGACCGCTACCTCGAGGGCGGCGAGGATTTCATCGACGACGAGCGCATCGACGGGATAGTCGCAGACAGACGCGGAGAGCCTTCCGTATCGGAAGTCAGGGACATCCTCGCCAAGTCCTCTTCGATCAAGGCTCTCGATCTCGAGGAAGTCGGCTGCCTCTTGCGCGTTCGCTCCCCCGAAACCTGGCAGGAGATGATCGACGCGGCGCTGGCCATCAAGACTAAGGTCTATAACAACCGCATAGTCGTCTTCGCGCCGCTCTATCTCAGCAGCAAGTGCGTGAATTCCTGCGTTTACTGCGGCTTCCGCGCCGAGAACGGAGAGATGAAGCGGCGTCGCCTGACTCTGGACGAGGTACGCCGGGAAGCCGAGGCCCTGACGCGCGACTTCGGCCACAAGCGCCTCGTCGTGGTCTTCGGCGAGCATCCCGACAGCGACGTCGATTACATGATAAGCGCCATAGACACCATCTATTCCGTCAAGGTCCAAACGCGCAAGGGCGAGGCCAATATCCGCAGGGTAAACGTGAACGCCGCCCCCATGAGCATCGAAAAGCTCCGGAGGCTGAGCGAGGTGGGGATGGGCACCTTCCAGGTGTTCCAGGAAACCTACGATCGCAGGGCGTACGCCCGTGTCCATCCATCGCGGACGATCAAGGGCGATTTCCGCTGGCGGCTGTACTGCCACCATAGGGCAATGGAAGCAGGCGTCGACGACGTGGGGATCGGCGCGCTCTTCGGACTCGCGGACTGGCGCTTCGAGCTGCTCGGCCTGGTCAGCCACTCCCGCGAGCTGGAGAGGCGCTTCAACGGCGTGGGCGCCCATACGATCAGCTTCCCGCGCCTCGAGCCCGCCTCGAACGCCCCATGGCTCGAGGCGAAGGACCGTCGCGTGAGCGACGAGGACTTCCTGAAGCTGATCACCATCCTTCGCCTGGCCGTGCCCTACACCGGCCTCATCTGCACGGCGCGCGAGCCGGCTCCCATCCGAAACGAGGCCGTGCGCCGCGGGATCACCCAGATGGACGCCGGCACCAGGATAGGCCTGGGCGCCTACAGCGAGGGAACGAGCCCGGAGCGGGACCGCGGGACGGGCGAGCAGGACCTCGAGAATCAGCAGTTCCTGCTGGGCGATCCCAGGAGCCTCGAGGAGCTGGTCGGCGATTTGGCCGACGACGGCCACATCACGAGCTTCTGCACGGCGGGATACCGCATCGGCCGCACGGGCGCCCGCATCATGCGCATGTTCCGCGATTGCACCGAAGGCAACTTCTGCAAGCTCAACGCGATACTCACGTTCCGGGAATGGGTCGACGACTTCGCGAGCCCGGCTACGCGCGAGAAGTGCGAGAGGCTCATCGAGCGGGAGTACGCCGAGGCGAAGGCTCAGTTTCCTTCACTCATGCCCGGCTTCGAGCCCCTGTATCAGAAGACCCTCCACGGTTGCCGCGACCTCTTCGTGTAAGCAAGGTCCCTTCGCGGGGAAGGGACGGCTCCGATCCCGGCCGTCCCTTCCAAGATACCCGATGCCGACACACCGCATGGTATAATTCTTAAGCACCGAGCCGTGCTCGATTTATTGCCGCGTGACCTTGAGGAACTGCAGCCTTTCAGAGTTTTCGCATCAGTAATTCAAGCGGTCGTAAAATCCCTACAAAGCGCTATTTCCCATGCCTGTTTTTCGAGTGTTTGGGGGCAGCGGTCGACTCGCGAACTATGAGCTCATGGTCGAATACCATAGAACTCGTGTCCATTTCCTCCCCTGCGATGAGACCGGACATTAATTCGGCAGTCTTTTTCCCCATCTCCTGAATGGGCTGACGCACCGTCGTGAGGCTGGGCGAAAGGAAAGCGCAGATATCGATGTCATCGAAGCCGACGACGGAGACATCCCGCGGGACCGAGAAGCCCGACTCGAAGAGCGCGCGAATCGCGCCGATCGCCAGCTCGTCGGTCTCGGCGAATACCGCGGTCAAAGGCCTGGCCGACGACAGCAGGTCCCGCATGCTCTCCCGCCCTTCCTCCGCGCTGTAATAAGGGGCGCGCACGGTGAGCTTCTCGTCGAAGGCTATGCCCGCGGCCTCGAGGGCGGTGCGGTAGCCGACCGCGCGCTGGGTGGCGAAGGAGAACTGCGATCCTGAAAGGAGGGCGATCCTGCGGTGGCCCAGCTCGATGAGGTGGCGGGTAGCCGCCCGCGCCCCCTCTTCTTCGTCGACATGGATCGAAGGGAAGTCGAGCTCGGGCCTCTCGAAGGTGCAGAAGACGGCGGGCAGCGTGGAGCGCGAGAGGTACTCGTAGAATTCGGGATGACGTATCTCGTGGATCATGATGACGCCGTCCAGCTTTTCGCCCTTGAGCCTCCGGAGGCACTTGAGCTCGCTCTCGGGCTCCCACTTTGCGAAGAAAAAGGACGTGCGGTAGCCGAAACTCTCCAGATGGTGCTCTATTGATGAGAAAAGCTGGCGTTGGAACATGTTGAACGCATAGGGAATCACGATGCCGACGGTGAAAGTGCGCTTGAGCACCATGGATCTCGCCGCGTTGTTCGGCACGTAGCCGGTCTCCTTCACGAGGGCGAGGACGCGCTCCCGTATCTCCGGCTTGACGTACTGGCGTTGGTTGACCACCCGCGAGACAGTGGAGGCCGAAACGCCAGCGAGCCTCGCTACGTCCTTTATACTAATCATTGCTGGTACCGTTGCCAATCTACTCTCCATGTCTTCCGCGGCACAAGGCCTTAAGAAAAGAAAGAAACCGTTTGACAGATCGCAAAAGTGGATAAGATTGGTGGAAGTTTTGGCAATGTTTGCGAGTATGCATGCAAATGCTCGTGGTCAGGGGAGAGTTGCGGACATGGCAGTTAGAGTCGGAGTAATCGGAGTCGGGAAAATCGGACAGGATCACACCCGAAGAATCGCCCATATCCTGTCCGGAGCGACAGCTGTCGCGGTCACGGATATCGATCCCGCAAGGGCCAATGCGGTCGCCGAGAGCATCGGCCCTCGCGCCGATGCTCTCGGCAAAGTTCTCATCGACGCCCAAGACGTGGAAGGCTCCCTTCGCGGTCCCCTTCGGGAGCTTCGCGGGTAGGCGGGACTACGACTAGTTCTTTTTTTCCGCGAACTGCGCGCAGCTCAACGTGAAACTCGTCGGGACGGACCCGGACGCCACGGCCAAGTACAACGAAGGCAGCCACATGCCCTTCGAGTACCTGGCGCTTATGCGAGCCATACCAGGCCTCTGGGTGCTCGAGCCGTCGGCCCCCGTGAGCCTGTCCTCCCTCGTCCGACGGTCGGCGGAGCGCTACGGCTGCGTCTATATCCGCATGCCCCGCGGCAGCGCCGACATCCTCTACCCCGCGGACGAGAAATTCGAAATAGACAGGTCGAAGATCGTCCGTCGCGGCGGGATATCGCGATATTCGCCCTCGGGGCCCTCATGGTCGGGGAAGCCTTGAAGGCCTTCGATAGCCTCCTCTCCCGCGGCGTGAAGGCGACGGTCGTCGACGTCCTCAGCTTCAAGCCCCTCGACGTCGAGACCCTGTTCGGCTTCGCGAGGGAGACGGGCCGGGCCGTCGCCTGCGAGAACGTCCAGGCCTCCGGCGCCTTGGGCGGGGCCGTGGCGGAGACCCTCCCCGAGGAGGGCATCGTCGTCAAGTTCTGGCGAATCGGCGTGCAGGACGAGTTCGGCGAGGTGGGGTCCCAGGAGTACTGAGTACATCCAGGGCCGCTTCGGCCTGACCGCCGAACGCATCGAGGCGGCGGAGCTCGGACTCATGATTTCTATTTAAATGAAAATACGAACGAGGCTTACGCTATTGATAGTCGGCATCCTAGCTCTGTTCGCGACGGCAGTCTCCCTGTGCTTCGTGCTTCTCGTGCCGGCCGGTAAAATGGAAAAGGAGAAGTCCTATTTAATCGGCCTGTCCTACGCGATGAGGCTTCGGCAGGTGGCTTTGAACAAGCTATCTTTCAGGCCCATCGTCTCGGCGTACCAAGCCTTCACCGAAGCGAGCGGCGGAGTAGAAACGTCCTTCAAGAATCTTGAGAACGTCAAGGTCCTCCCAACCGCGAATAAAAACCTCAAAGTCGCCTTCGCCGTGATCGAGGGCCTCAAGGACCTCGGCCCGGCACAAGTGCGAAAAATCAACGAGGACTACGTAGACCTTATCGGGGTATTGGAATCTTTCACTATTCTTGGCACTTCCTCGGCGAGTACGCGCGGTCATGAACCTTTTGGGAGAACCGGCACCGCAGTATCGTCAAGGGGTTCCGGATCGACGCAGGCAGTCCTGAAGCAGTTAACCTCGCCGTCGAGCTTTATGCTCCCGGACGCCACCTCCTCGGACAGGTCGGTGACCTTCCGTAGCGAGTTGCCGATATCGCCGATGCCGATCGCGATCTCGGAGATGTTCGAGGTCACTTCGCTCGATATCCTCCGGAGGTCGTTCATCATCGTCTTGATATCGGCCGAGCCCTCGTCCATTGCCTTGGAGCCTTCCTTGACCCTGAGAGATCGTTCCTGCAGTTCGACCATCGCCGAGAGTATCTGCTGGCTCCCCGTCCGGATCTCCGTAATGCTGGAGTATATCTCGGTCATCGATTTCGATACCTCGCGGATCCTGCTGTCGATCGACGCGAAGGCGCTCGTCGTCTCGACGTTGGCGCCGGAGGCGACTTCGATGGTCTTGACGATGGCCTTGATCGATTCGGCGATGTCGCTCGAGCTGCTTGTCGAGGCCTCCGAGAGCTTCCGGATCTCGTCGGCGACGACGGCGAAGCCCCGCCCCGCGCCGCCCGCATGGGCCGCCTCGATGGCGGCGTTCATGGCGAGCAGGTTCGTCTGGGAGGCGATGCCCTGGATGATGTCCGCCATCTCGCGAATCGTGACGATACTGCGCGGGATCTCCTTGATCTTATCGAAGGCAGTCTCGAATACCGCGCGGCCGCGCATCGCCTCGCTGACGAGGTCCTCGGCGGCCCGCTGGTCCTTCTCGGTGATCCTGCTCATGTTCTCGAGCGACGAAAGCATCTCCGTCACCGATGCCGTCGCCTCCTCGACCATGGCGCTCTCCGACTCGATCTGCGTATTCAGCTCGGCGATGCTCGAGCCTATCTTGCCGACCGACCCGGCCGATTCCTCGATCCGCGCGTCGAGCGCTTCGACCTGCTTTCGAATCGAGACCGAGTTCGCCTGAATTTCAGTGGAAGCGCCCGAGGCCTCGGTATTTGCGTCGACGAGCTTATTCTTGGCATCTATATTGGCCTGGGACACCTCTTTGATCCTGAGCATGGAGGCCGCCAGGGTTTCGAGGAATAGGTTGAGATTGTTCGTGAGCTTTCCGATTTCGTCCTTCGAAAGAACCTTGAACCTCTGGGTGAGGTCGCCATCCTTTATGAGCGCGACAATCTTCTCGATGCCGATTATAGATCTCGCTATGCTTGCCGCTACGAGCATGGCTCCGGCTATGGTGATGCCGGCGATGGCGAGCACGATGCTCAAGGCCAATGTCAAGGCTCTGGCTCGAATGGCCGATATCTGCTTATCCATGATCGCATACTGCTTGGAAATGACGGTTCCCGAGGAATCCAAGGAATTGTTCATTACCGCGATATCGGTAATTAGCGAGTTGAAATTGGGCAGGACCGCGTCGATGGCCGCTTGCTTTTTCGGTTGGGATTTCGTCGTGAATACATCATTCAGGTTGATGTTGTCGCTGAAGATGAAAATCGTCGTCATATCCTGCTTGATGACGCCGAAATCATCGACTAGCTTTTGGTATCGATTATCGTTCAGCTCTTTCAGGTTGACTATGATCTGTATGGCCTTCTCGACCTCGGGGCTTGCCTTCGTAAGGGCCTTTATCTTACCGAGGTCGGCGAAGGACTTGTCGACTTTGCGTGCGGATACATCGAGGCTGTCGGTCGCTATCGCGAGCGTGACATATGGTACCCTATTCAGCTCTATCTGCTGCGCCATGAGCGACTCGGAGAGGCTGATGAAATATGTCTTTTCGCTTTCCATTTTAGTGGCCGGCAGGAGAAGGATGAAGTAGAGGGCGCCCGCCAAGATGAATAGGGCGGCCATGCTGGCGATCAGCAAGACGAGCTTGGCGCGAATTCTCATCGTTGAGTCCTCCTAATCCTGAATAATTAATTCAAACCGAGGTCGAACGTCCCCTATATTTTGAAAATCTGCAAACGTTACCAATTTTGATGATTATTTTATGTTCAAGTATTCCTAATTGTCAAATTATTTCTATGGGATTCTGATCGCCGATTATCTCGGCGCGGAGGTGGACCCTCGGACTACCAGCTCGTAGCCGAGAACCGTCGAGCTGGACTCCGCGTCCTCGCCCGCGACCAACTTTGACATGATCTCGGCGGTCCTCATACCCATCTCCTGGATAGGCTGGCGTACTGTCGTGAGGCCAGGCGACAAGAAGGGGCAGATGTCGATGTCGTCGAAACCGATGACCGAGACGTCGCGCGGTACCGAGAGTCCGGCCTCGTACAAGGATCGGATAGCGCCGATCGCGAGCTCGTCGGTCTCCGCGAACACCGCGGTGAACCGCGTGGTCCTCTCTAGGAGGATATTCATGCCTATCCGTCCCTCCTCGGTGCTGTAGTAGGGGGCCTGTACGACGAGCTCCTCGTCGTAGACGATGCCCGCAGACTCGAGAGCCGCTCGATATCCGACCGCGCGCTGCGTGGCGAAGGAGAAATGCGAGCCCGAGAGCAGGCCTATCCTCCGGTGGCACAGTCCGAGGAGATGGTTGGTGGCTGCCCTCGATCCCGCTTCCTCGTCCACGTGGATCGAGGGGAAGTCCAGCCCTTCGCGATCGAATGTACAGAGCACGACGGGCAAGGCCGCTTTATCGAGGTATTCGTAGAAATCCGGGTGCCTCACCTCGTGGATCATGATGATGCCGTCCAGCTTCTCGCCTTTGAGCCTACGCATGCAGCGCAGCTCGCTCTCCGGTTCCCATTTTACGAAAAAGAAGGATGTCCTATAGCCGAAGCCTTCGAGGTAATGCTCGATCGTGGCGAAGAGCTGTCGCTGGAACATGTTGAAGGCGTCCGGGATGACAATGCCGATGGTGAAGGTCCGTTTGAGGACCATCGATCTGGCGGCATTGTTCGGGACATAGCCAGTCTCCTTGACAAGGGCCAGGACCCGCTCTCGTATTTCCGATTTGACGTATTGTTTCTGGTTGACGACGCGCGATACTGTCGCGGGCGAGACGCCTGCGAGTCGTGCTATGTCCTTGATGCTCAACATTTTCGCTATCCTGCGAACACTCTACAGCTCTTTTTTGTATTACTGCAAGATAAAGGGCTTTAGGTAAATTCAGAAAATTGCAAACGATTTCATTTGACAACTTTAAAAACTGTGGATTATACTTATTTTGTTCTGCAAACGTTTCCAGAAAATAGCACATTGCAACCTAGAAATCTGGTAAGGTAGGCGAGAATGAGCGGCGATAAGGTGTTGCTTCGCTTGAACGGAGTTACGAAGCGCTGCCCCGGCGCCTTGGCTCTCGACAAGGTGACCATGGAAGTGCGCGCGGGCGATGTGCACGGGCTCACGGGCGAGAACGGCGCCGGTAAGTCGACCCTCATCAAAATTCTCGCCGGCGCCTATTCGCCGGATGATGGAGAGATCGTGTTCAACGGGCAGAGGCTTGAGCACATAACTCCCCTCAAGGCGATGGAGATGGGCATCGCCTGCATCTATCAGGAACTCAACCTCATACCACACCTGACGGTCGTGGAGAATATCTTTCTCGGCCGAGAGCGTTTTAGGGCAAAGCATCTCGACCTACTCGATCGGGCGGGCATGCTGCGCGAGGCTGAGGAGCTCATGCGCGATCTAGCTCTCGACCTCGACCCGCGAATGAAGACGGGCAGCCTGGGCATCGGCCACCAACAGATGGTGGAGATATGCAAGGCCGTGCATGCCGACGCGAAACTCATCATCATGGACGAGCCGACTTCGAGCCTCTCGGAGCGGGAGGCAAACGACCTGTTCCGCATCATCGCTCAGGTCAAGGCTAAGGGCGTGACCGTCATCTTCATCTCGCACCGGCTCGACGAGGTCAAGCGCATCTGCGACCAGGTGACTGTCTTGCGCGACGGCAAGCATGTCACAACCCGTGGCATTGCTGATGCCACCGTCGACGATATCATCCGGCTCATGGTCGGCCGCGACATAACCAACAAGTACCCGAAGATCAAACGCCCGCGCGGCGAGGAGGCGCTCTCGGTAGAAGGCCTCGAGCGCGCAGGCGTGCTCCACGATATATCGTTCAGGGCCTATGCGGGAGAGATTCTCGGTTTCGCCGGCCTGGTAGGCGCGGGTCGCACGGAGACTGCGCGCGCTATCACCGGGGCCGATCCGATAGACTCGGGCGTTATTAGGGTGTTCGGCCGCAAGGTCCGTATCCGCTCGCCACGGGACTCCATCGACGCCGGTATCGCCTTCCTCACCGAGGATCGGAAAGGTCAGGGCCTCATCCTCATCAAGAGCGTATCCTTCAACTCGTCCATCGTGCGGCTCGAGCGCTACTCGCGTTTAGGCTTCCTGAAGCTGAAGGCGATCCGGCTGATGACGGAGAAGATAGCCGGCGACCTGCAGCTCCGGGCTCCTAGCGTTGATACGATCGTGGGCCAGCTCTCCGGCGGCAACCAGCAGAAGGTCGTCATCGCGAAGTGGATGCTCACGAAGGCGAAGATATTCATCTTCGATGAGCCCACGCGAGGCATCGATGTCGGCGCCAAGGTCGAAGTCTATAACCTCATGAACCAACTCTTGGCCAATGGCGCGGCGATCATCATCATCTGTTCCGAGATGGACGAGGTCATGGGGATGGCCGACCGGATCATCGTGATGCACGAGGGCAAGATTGCGGCGGAATTCGCCCAGGCCGAAGCGACCCAGGAGAAGATACTGTACGCGGCTTCAGGTCTCCTTGGCGCTGTCGAAGGAGAAAGCGCATGAACGCGAGAGAAGGAGAGAAGTCGATGTCCCAGGAAAAAGCTGCCCTTGCTGCCAGATCGGCATCGAAGAAGGCCAAGAAGAACTTCTACAGCGTGGGCGTGCTCCTCAGCCTGCTCTTGCTCTGCGCGGTCATGTCCGTCCTTTCGCGCCGCTTTCTCACGATCGACAATCTGACCAATGTAGCATCCCAGGCCGCCGTCAGCGCGATCGTGTCGGTCGGCATGTTCCTGGCCATCTTGACCGCCGGCATCGATCTGTCGGTCGGCTCGGTATTGGCGCTCTCGACGATGACCATGGGCGTGTTCTGCGTGAACCTCGGCTTAAATCCCTATCTTTCCATCCTGGTCTGCCTCGCCGTGGGGTCGCTCCTCGGCTTCCTCAATGGGATCATGCTCACTAAGCTGCACCTGCCCCATCCCTTCATCTCGACGATGGGCATGCAGAAGATGGCCCGTGGCGTCGCTCTCGTCATCACGGCCTCCGCGCCCATCAGCCTCTTTCCCGCCCAGGTGCAGTTCATCGGGAACAATTATCTCGGGCCTATGCCTGTCAGTTTCTTCCTTGTAGCCCTCCTTTACATAGGTATTTACTTCTTTCTCACGCGGACGGCGACGGGGCGCTACATCTACGCCGTGGGGGGCAACAAGGAGGCGAGCCGTCTGTCGGGGATAAAGGTAAGCAAGGTTCTCAATCTCGTCTACACGTTGAGCGGCTTTACGGCCGCCCTCGCGGGCGTCGTACTGGTCGGACGCGTCAACGCCGCCTATCCCCTCGCGGGCCTCGACTACGAAAGCGACGCGATCGCAGCGGTCATCATCGGCGGCGCGAGCTTCTTCGGCGGCATCGGCTCCATCGGCAACACGATCATCGGCGTCCTTATCATCGCGGTGCTCCGCAATGGGCTCAACCTGCTCAACGTGGATTCGAACTTCCAGACCTTTGCGATCGGAGCGGTCATCATCGTGGCCGTGTACGTGGACGTTGTACGCCAGAAGGTCATGCGCAAGTAGACCGCGGAGCCGTTTCAATGGTTATTATGCCGGGCCTTTTGGCTCGGCAAGTGGATGTTTCTTGTATAGGAGGCTATATGCAGAAGAAAAGGTTGATCGCCTTCCTCACAACGCTCGTATTCGCCCTCGTGCTGAGCACGGGCGCGATCGCGGCTCCTAAGCTCAAGGTAGGAATGGTCCTCAAGACTCTGTCGAGCCAGTACTGGAAGATCGTTGCCGCCGGCGCTCAGGCGGCTGCCGACAAGGCGGGCGTCGAGCTCATACTGCTCGGGCCGCCCACAGAAGACGCCATTGAGCAGGAAATCAACATGGTGCAGGACGTCATTTCCCAGCAGGTCGACGTGATCGTATTCTCTCCCTCTCAGCCCCCTGCTTCCATCAACGTGCTGGAACAGGCCAAGAAGAAGGGCATCCCCGTCATCCTCGTCGATACCGGCATGCCCGCGTCCTTCACTGACTACGTTACCTTCATCGGCACCGACAACATCGCGGCCGGCAAGACTGGCGGGACAGCCCTCGCGGCCAAGCTCCAGAAGGGCGACAAGGTCATCCTTCTCGACGGCGCACCGGGCAACCCTTCCATGAGCGATCGCATCAAGGGCGCCGAGGGAGTGCTTAAGGCCGCGGGCATGGTCATCGCCGCCAAGCAGCCGGCCTTCAGCGACCGCGAAAAAGCATATACCGTCACCCAGAACGTCCTCCAGTCCGAGCCCAATATCAAGGGTATCTTCGCCGGGAACGACGAGGAGGCCCTAGGAGCGCTTCGCGCCATGCAGCAGGCCGGGAAGAAAGTCCCGATAATCGGAGTTGACGCCACGGAGGATGCTTTGAAGGCCATTCTGGCGGGCGATCTGTATTGCTCCATCGCTCAGGGCAACTACGATATGGGCCGAATCGCCATCGAGAAGGCGATCGATGTCAAGGCCGGCAAGAAGGTCGACAAGCGCATCGACTCCGGCGCGACTGTGATGACCGCGGCCAATGCCCAGTCGCTTCTTGATTTCCGTATGTCGATCAAGTAGCGAGAACTCTTTTTTGTAGCGTAAGGGAGCGCGATTGCTTCGCGCGTTCGCGCTCCCTTCATCGCCAATCGCCCCATCCTGTAGCTTGGGCAATTTGCAGATCGGCTTATGAGCGCCTACTCAAGGAGCATTATGTGGAGCATCCAATATCAATAGGCATCGTGGGGCTCGGCCGACTCGGAAAGCGTCACGCAGAGAACCTCGCCAAGCGAGTGCCCGGACTGTCCCTCGTCGCCGCCGGCAGCCCGATAGACACCGAGCGAGCCTGGGCTGAGGAAAGCCTCGGCATCGCGACGTATCCCGACTTAGGAGCTCTCCTCGCCCATCCGGGGCTGGAAGCAGTCTGGCTCGTGACCCCGACTTCCCTGCATGCCGAGCAATCGATCCAAGTTTTGGAAGCCGGCAAGCACCTCTTCTGCGAGAAGCCCCTCTCCCTCGATATCGAACCTTGCGACCGAGTGATTGCGGTGGCTCGGAAGCATCCTGCACAGGCGGCGATGATCGGCTTCATGCGCCGCTTCGACCCCGCATACGCCGAGGTCAAGCGAGCGATCTCGTCGGGGGAGCTCGGCCATGTCTTCCGAATTCATGCCGAGTCGCTCGATCCGGTCGACCCGAACGCCTTTTTCATCAAGTTCGCGCCGACCTCGGGCGGCATCTTCCTCGATTGCTGCATCCATGACATAGATCTAGTCCGATGGATGCTGGATGGCGCGCGCCCGATCAAGGTTAGCGCCTCCGGTACTCGCGTCATGTACCCGGGCCTCGGCTCCTGCGGGGACGTCGACACCGCCGCCGCGTCCGTAGAATTTGAGGGAGTCTCCGGCGAGGGCCCGGCGCTCGCGACTTTCCATGTGTCTCGCACCTCGCAACGCGGCTACGAAGCCACTATGTCGGTCACCGGTACCGAGGGTGCCCTGACCTGCGGCCGCGATCTATGCGACCTTCCCATCGTGCGAGAGCGATCCGGCGGAACGGCCGCCATCGGGCAGGCCGACTTCTTTTCCCGTTTCGGCGGCGCCTTCCTTCTAGAGGCGAACGCCTTCGTAGCGACGCTGCACTCCGGCTCTTTCGGCCTCGGATCGCTCGAGGACGCCCGCGAGGCGACCCGCATCGCAGTCGCCATGCGAGAGTCCCTCGAGCGAGGGGAGAGCGTATGCCTGTAGGCGGGGGAATGGGGGAGAGGCCGTGAAGCTCTGCTTGGTAACGGATTCCCTTGCTTCCCTGAGCTTCGAGGCCATGCTCGACGAGGCCGCCTCGCTCGGCTTCGAGTGCCTCGAGCTATGCGCGGGCAACTGGTCCCAAGCCCCCCATCTTGATCTCGACGCCCTCTTGGAGAGCCCTTCTGCGCGGACTCGCTTCGCTGACGCGATTCGCTCCCGCGGCCTCTCGATCGAGGCCCTCAACTGCTCGGGCAATCAGCTCGCCCCGAACGAGGAGGGCCAGGCCCACCGCGCCGTCGTCGAGGGGACCTTCGAGCTGGCCGGCCTCCTCGGCGTGCGGAAGGTAGTCATGATGTCGGGGCTGCCCGGAGGCGGGCCCGGTGAGCGCCTGCCCAACTGGATCACGACGAGCTGGCCGCCGAAGAATGTGGAAATCCTGGACTGGCAATGGAGCGAGATCGCGATGCCGTACTGGCGGGACGCGGTCCGCAAGGCCGCCGATGCCGGAGTCGAGCGCATCGCCCTGGAGAACCACGGCTGCCAACTCGTCTACAATCCCTCCACTCTCCTGCGCCTCCGCGCGGAGGTCGGTCCGATGGTCGGCATGAACCTCGATCCGAGCCACCTCTTCTGGATGGGTGGGGAGCCGATCGCCGCGGCGCGCTTCCTCGGCGCCGCCGGCGCCCTTTACCACGTCCACGCTAAGGACGTCCGCCTCGAGCGCGGCCTCGTCGACGTGGACGGGGTCCTCGACACGCGAACGGTCGACGGCTACGCCTCCCGCGCCTGGAACTACGTCGCGCTCGGCTACGGGCACGACGCGCGTTGGTGGAAAGAATTGATCGCGGTCCTTCGCATGGTCGGCTATGGCGGCGCGGTAAGCCTCGAGATGGAGGACGCCTCGATGGATCCATCGACGGGCGTCCGCAAGTCGCTGGCGCTGTTGCGGGAAGCTTGGCCCGCTCCCGCTTCGGCCTGAAGGACTCGGGAAAAGCATATGCAAGGGTCGCGAATACGGCTGGGAATAATCGGCGCGGGCTCCATGGGCGCGCAGCATGCGCGCAACGCGCATCGCTTCGTCTCGGCCTGCGAGCTGGCGGCCGTGCAGGATCTCGATCGCTCTCGGGCCGAGCGCCTCGCCGCCGAAACCGGCGGCCCGAGCGTCTTCGATACCCCGGAGAGGCTGATCGGCTCGGGCGAGGTCGACGCGGTCCTGATCGCATCGCCCGATGCCACGCACGCGAGCCTCGTTCTCGAGTGCATCGAGGCCGGGCTGCCGGTCCTCTGCGAGAAGCCCCTCGCCTCGGATCCGAGCGACGCTGAGGCCGTCATCGAGGCCGAGTCCCGCCTGGGCCGCCGGCTCGCTTCGGTGGGCTTCCAGCGCCGCTTCGACCCGGCTCACGCCGCGGTGAAGGCAGTCGCCGACTCGGGAACGATCGGCAGGCCCCTCCTGTGGAAGGGCGTCCATCGAAACGCGAAAACGCCATACGACGCATCCGGGGCCTACATCCTCGCCAACTCCGCGGGACACGATATAGACTCGGCGCGCTGGCTCCTCGGAACCGAAGTCGCCGAGGTCTCGACTCGCGGGCTGCGGTCCCGAGAAGACTTGCCCGACGATAGCCGGGACCTCCTCCTCCTACAGATGACCATGGCCGACGGCCGCCTCGCATCGGTCGAGCTCTTCATGAGCTCCGACTACGGCTACGAGGTGTCGGCGGAGCTCGTCGGGCAGTTCGGCACGGCGACGACCGCCCAGCCCGACCGTATTTGTCTGCGCTCCAAGGCCCTACGGGGCGCTCCCGTTACGAGCGACTGGACGGCGCCCTTCCAAGAGGCTTATCTCGCGGAACTATGTGAATGGATCCAGTCGCTCCAAGAAGGGAGGCGATTCGGCGGCGCTTCCGCTTGGGATGGCTATGTCGCCATGACCATATCCGCCGCCGCGAGCATTTCGCTTCTCGACGGCCGACCTCGAGGCGTCAAGCTCATAGGAAAACCCGTGATCTACTAGGGACCGGTAGTTTTTAGGCATTTGGCTAGGGAACGTACTTTACAAGGAAGAATGAATGGTCTAGGATGTCCAGGTTCTGAAATCGTTTGCAGAAATTAGAAAATTAGAAATTTAGGAGTAATTAGGAGGTTTCTTATGGCTAATCGGATAACCATTGGTATCATCGGCGCCGGTCGCATCGGAAAGCTGCACGCCGAGAATCTTGCATACTTCGTTCCCCAGGCCAGGATCAAAGCCATCGCTGACGTCAACATGACGCCGCAGATCGAGGCATGGGCCAAGGGTCTCGGCATCCAGGTCGTGGCCAAGGACCCTGCGGTCATACTGGAGGACAAGGAAATCCAGGCAGTCTTTATCTGTTCTTCCACCGACACCCACGCCGATTTCGTGATCAAGGCGGCCAAGGCCGGACAGCATGTCTTCTGCGAGAAGCCGGTCGACACGACGGTACCCAAGGTCAAGGCAGCACTCGAGGCAGTAAAAAAGACCGGCGTCAAGCTCCAAGTAGGATTCAACCGCCGCTTCGACCACAACTTCCGCCGCGTCCGTGATCTAGTCGAATCCGGTGCCGTCGGATCGCCTCAGATCGTGAAGATCAGTTCCCGTGATCCGGCTCCGCCGCCCGTCTCCTACGTGGCGGTCTCGGGCGGCATCTTCCTCGACATGATGATCCATGACTTCGACATGGCTCGGTTCCAGGCCGGCTCCGATGTTGTGGAGGTCTTCGCCCAGGGCGCCGTCCTCGTCGACGAGGGCATCGGCAAGGCGGGCGACGTGGATACGGCCATCGTCACGCTGAAGTTCGCGAACGGGGCGATCGGCGTGATCGACAATAGCCGAAAGGCCGTCTACGGCTACGACCAGCGGGTCGAGGTCTTCGGCTCAAAAGGCTCGGCCGAGGCCGCGAACGACACGGCGAGCACGGTGAAGCTCTCGAACGAGGCGGGGGTCATAGGCGACAAGCCTCTGTACTTCTTCCTCGAGCGCTATAAGGACGCTTTCATAGCCGAGGAAAAGGCTTTTGTAGACGCCGTGTCCTCCGGGAAGTCCACGCCGGTGACCGGCGAGGACGGACTGCAGGATCTTCTCGTCGCCCTCGCCGCCAAGAAGTCCCTCGCCGAGGGGCGTCCCGTGAAGATATCCGAGATCGCGTAAAAGGACAGAGAAATGCACCTTAAGCATCCGCTTCCTTTCGCCCGAGGCTACGAGGCCGCCGTCGATCGCAGGGGCCCCAATGCGGACATGCTGATGGACTTCGGCTTCCTGACGCTGGGGCCGGGGGAGTTCTGGAAGTCCGGGCCGGCCGACGAGAAGGCCTTCCTCGTTTTGTCGGGCGACCTCGAGCTCTCATGGCCGGGAGGGAAGGAGCGAGCCGAGCGCTCGAGCCTGCTCGACGAGTCGCCGACCGTCCTCCACCTGCCCAACAAGGCGGAAGCCTGCATGAGCGCGGGCTCTCGCGGCGCGCATCTCGCGGTGATCCGCACCGACAACGCCGCCGACTTCGCGGCGCACCTCTATCGGCCCCAGGAATGCGCCAGCGAGGAGCGAGGCAAAGGCACGATGGGCGAAACCAGCACTAGGACCGTGCGCGCCGTCTTCGACGACTCGAACGCGCCGCGTTCCAATCTGGTGCTCGGAGAGGTCGTCGCCTCACCGGGGAAATGGTCGAGCTACCCGCCCCATCATCATCCCCAGCCCGAGATCTACCACTATCGCTTCCTTCCGGAGCAGGGCTTCGGCTTCACCACGCTGGGCGACGATGCCTACCTCCTGAAGGACAAGGACACGGTCCTCATCCGGGAGGGGCAGATCCATCCGCAGGTGACGGCCCCCGGCTACGCGCTCTGGTATTTGTGGACGATACGGCATCTGGACGGCAAGCGCTACCGCGCTCCGTACCCTGTTTTCGTGGACGAGCATGCCTGGGTCATGTCGCCCGACGCGAAAATATGGGCGCCGCAGGATAGAAGGAGTTAGTGATGAGCACCCTAAGGCTTACGATGGCGCAAGCCCTTCTGAAATTCCTTGACAACCAGTATGTCGAGATCGACGGCGAGGAGACGAAATTCGTAGCCGGGGTATTCGGCATCTTCGGACATGGCATTGTCGTTGGGCTCGGCGAGGCCCTGGCGGCGAAAGGCCACTCCTTGCGCTTCTACCAAGGGAAAAACGAGCAGGGCGCCGCCAACGCGGCCATCGGCTTCGCCAAGCAGCGCAACCGCCGCCAGATCATGGCGGTCACGAGCTCCATCGGCCCCGGCGCCCTGAACATGGTGACGGCCGCCGGCACCGCGACTGTCAACCGCATTCCCGTGCTTTTACTCCCCGGCGACAGCTACGCCTGCCGCCAGCCCGACCCCGTCCTCCAGCAGGTCGAGCAGCCGATCGACAGCAACATCACGTCCAACGACGCCTTCAAGACGGTGAGCCGCTACTGGGATCGCGTGTCGCGGCCTGAACAGCTGATGACCGCCATGATCAACGCGATGCGCGTCCTCACTGACCCCGCCGACACGGGAGCGGTGACGATAGCCCTCCCTCAGGATGTCCAGGGCGAGGCCTACGACTATCCCGAAGAGTTCCTCGCGAAGCGGGTCCATCACATCGAGCGCCGCATCCCCTCGGATGCCCAGGTCGCTCGGGCGGCGGCGATGATCACAGCGTCCAAGCAGCCTATGGTCATTTGCGGCGGCGGGGTTCGATTCTCGGGCGCAGGCGAAGTGCTGCGGTCTTTCTGCGAGAAATTCCGCGTCCCCTTCGGCGAGACCCAGGCGGGGAAGGGAACCGTGACGTGGGACCATCCGTACAATCTCTCGGGGATCGGCCTTACTGGAAGCCAGGCTTCCAATCGAATCGCCAAGAAAGCCGACCTCGTGATCGCGCTGGGCACGCGTCTGGGCGACTTCACGACCTGCTCGAAGTGGCTCTTCCAAAATCCTTCCTGCCGATTCCTCGCGATCAACGTCGCGAGCTTCGACGCCTACAAGATGAACGCCGAGCCCATAGTGGCCGACGCCAAGCTCGCGTTGGCCGCCATCTCGAAGAGCCTCGCGAATGCGGGCTATAAGTCATCGTGGGGCGACGCCATCGCCCAGGAACGCGCGTCCTGGAAGGCCGAGGTCGACAGGCTCTACTCCGAGGAAGATCCCGCCGGGCTATCGCAGGCGAGGGCCCTCGGCGAGCTCAACGACGTCCTCCTGCCTGAAGACGCGATAGTCGTGTCGGGCTCGGGCTCTATCCCGAGCGACATGCAGCGCGTGTGGCGTACTCGCGTTCCCGACACCTACCATATGGAGTACGGCTTCTCCTGCATGGGCTACGAGATCGCCGCGTCCCTCGGCGTTAAGATCGCCGAGCCCGCGCGCGAGGTAGTGGCGATCGTCGGGGACGGCGCCTATACGATGCTCCATACCGAGCTCCTAACGGCCGTCCAGGAGGGCCGGAAGATCATCGTGGTTGTCCTGGACAACTCGGGATTCCAGTGCATCGACAATCTGCAGGTGGGCCAGGGCATCGTCCATTTCGGCAACGAGTGGCGGAAGCGCGACAAGGCGACTGACCGGCTCACGGGCGATTCGGTCCGCGTCGACTTCGCCAAGAACGCGGAGAGCTGGGGAGCTGTCGGGCTTCGGGCGCATAACGTGGCTGAATTCCGCGAAGCAATGAAGAAGGCCCTCGCGGAGAAGGGGCCGGTGGTGATCGACGCGAAGGTCAGCCCCAAGTCCATGACGAAGGGCTACGATTCCTGGTGGCGCGTCGGGACCGCGCAGGTCTCCGACAATCCCGCCGTGACGGCCGCGGCCCGGGAGGTCGCCGAGAACGTAGCCAAGGCCAGGCAATTCTAAGGAGATAGCATGAGCAAGAGCAAAGTGCGGCTGGCGATAGCGCCCATCGGATGGACGAACGACGACCTTCCCGAGCTCGGCGGGCAGATCCCCTTCGAGCAGTGCGTGAGCGAGATGGCACTCGCGGGATTCGAGGGGAGCGAGGTAGGCAACAAGTATCCCAAGGACCCCGCGGTCCTTAACCGGGCACTGGCCCTCCGGGGCCTCACCGTATGCAACGCCTGGTTCTCCTCCTTCCTCACGACCAAGCCGTATGCGGAGGTCGAGAGGGACTTCATCAGGCATCGCGACTTCCTACATGCGGTGGGAGCGCGCGTGATCGGCGCGGCGGAACAGGGGCACTCGATCCAAGGGATGAACCTGCCAATATTCGACAGGAAGCCTCGCTTCACCGACGATGAGTGGAAGAAGCTCTCCGAAGGACTCGACAAGCTCGGCGAGAAGGCCAAGGAAAAGGGCATGGCGCTGACATATCACCACCACATGGGTACCGGCGTGCAGACCGCCGAGGAGATCGATCGCCTCATGGAGTCTACCCGGACCGGCCTTCTCGACCTCCTCTACGACACGGGCCACCTCGTTTTCGCGGGAGAGGACCACCTTGCGGTCCTCCGCAAATGGGGTAAGCGCGTCAGGCACGTCCACCTGAAGGATGTCCGCGCCCCGGTCCTAGCGAAGGTGAAGAAAGAAAAACTGAGCTTCCTCGCCGCGGTCAAGGCCGGGGCCTTCACCGTGCCCGGGGACGGTTCCCTCGATTTCGCGCCCGTGTTCAAGGAGCTCGCATCGATAGGCTACGAGGGCTGGTGGGTCGTGGAGGCTGAGCAGGACCCCGCCCTGGCGAATCCCCTCGAATATGCGATCAAGGCGAGGAAGTATATTCTCGAGAAGTCTGGCGTCTAAGGGAGGGGGTAATATGGCGAAGGTCAAGGTTGGAGTCGCCGGTTACGGCGTGATCGGTCAGAGGCTCGCGGACGGGGTCGCTCTGCAGAAGGATATGGAGCTCGTGGGCATAGCGGATGTGGCGCCGACGCTGTCCGTGCGCGCCTTGCGCGAGAAGGGCATGCCCTACGCCTTCTACGCGGCCGCGACCGATAAGCTCGCGGAGTTGGAAAAGGCCCGCGTCCCCGTATCCGGCAGCCTCGAAGACCTGGTGAAGAAGGTCGATGTGATGCTGGATGCGACCAACGCGGGCGTGGGGGTCAAGAACAAGGAACTGTACGAGAAATATGGCAAGAAAGGCATCTTCCAGGGCGGAGAGAAGAACTCCGTCGCCGACGTTTTCTTCCACGGTTACGCGAACTACGAAAAGGGGCTCGGAGCGCAGTTCCTCAAGCTGACGAGCTGCAACACGACGGGTCTGATCCGGGCGGTGGACTGCATGGACCGCGCGGTTGGCGTGGAGAAGGTAGCGATCACGATTATCAGGCGGGTCGCCGACCCCGGCGACTACCATCGCGGCCTGACCAACGCCTTGCAGATCGACCACGCGCCGAGCCACCAGGCCCTCGACTTGATGACGATCATGCCCCACGTGGAAGCGACGGGCATCCTCGTGCACACGCCGGTCACGCACGGCCATATCATAACCATCGTGATGACGACGAAAAAGGATGTTTCTCCCGAAGAGGCGCTGGCGGCCTTCCGCAAGCACCCGCGCATCAGGGTGGTGACGATCGCCGAGGGCTTCCAGGGAAACGCGAGCTTCTTCCGCTATGCTCGGGACCTGGGCAACCCGCGGGGGGACATGTACGAGATCGGCCTGTGGGAGGACTCGATCGTGAAGAGCGGGAAGGACCTGATGTTCGCGATCAACATCCCGCAGGAGTCGGTGACGATTCCCGAGACGATGGACGGGATCCGGGCCTCGATGCGGATGCAGGAGGACAGGATTACGGCGACCGACGCGACCAACGCGAACCTGGGGATAGGAAAATGGAAGGACCTCGCTTAAGGATAAGGCCGATCTCGGAGTTCGAGCTCCGGGGGAAAACGGTGATCTTCCGGCCGGACATCAACTCGCCGATAGATCCTAAGACGAAGAGAATCGTCAACACGAATCGTATCGAGAAGACGGTCCCGACCCTTCTTGCGCTGTTAGACGGCGGCGCGAAGGTCGCTCTTATCGCGCACCAGGGAGACACGCTGGACTACCAGAACCTGATTCCCCTCGCGGAGCACGCCGAGAAGCTCTCGGCGCTTTCGGGGAGGAAGATCGGCTACATCGACGATGTCTGCGGCCCCGCCGCCGTGGCCGCGGTGAAGACCCTGAAGGCCGGAGAGGCGGTGATCCTCGGGAACCTGCGCTACCTTGCCGAGGAGATATCGAGCTTCGAGAGCGCGGTGAAGCTGAAAGCGGCGGAAATGCTAGGGACATGGCTCCTGCGGAGCCTCGCTCCCCTCGCGGACCTGTACGTGAACGACGCCTTCGCGGCGGCGCACCGGAACGCGCCCTCGATGGTAGCCTTTCAGGAGCTCCTGCCCACGGCGGGCGGGATCCAGCTGATGGAGGAGTACACCGCCCTCAAGTCGGTGATGGACAGCCCGAAGCGGAAGTGCGTGTACGTGCTGGGTGGGGCGAAGATCTCTGATGCCTTCGACATGATGCGCAAGGTGCTCGAGGACGGGGCGGCCGACGAGATCCTGACGGCGGGAGTGACGGGGCTCGTGATGCACCTGGCGCGCGGCGTCGAGGTCGGGCAGGCGACGAGGAAATTCTTGGCGGACAGGGGCCTGGACCAGTTCATCCCGGAGGCCAAGGCCCTCTTGGACTCCTGGGGCGGCAAGTTTGTCCTTCCCCTGGACCTCGCCTACGAAAAAGCCGGCGCGCGAGCCGAGCTCGATATCGCGGCCCTTCCCCGGGATTGCCTCTTCCCCGACGTCGGAGAGAAGACCATAGCGCGCTTCAAGGAAAGCATAGCCCGGGCGGGCTCGGTCTTCGTGAACGGGCCGGCGGGGATGTACGAGGACCCGCGCTGGGAGAAGGGCACGAAAGAGATATGGAATGCCATCGCCGATGCGAAGGGCTACACGGTAGTGGGCGGCGGGGACACGATCAGCGCCGCGACCAAGTTTACCGACCTCCGCAAGTACGGGTATGTCTGCACGGGAGGGGGGGCGATGGTGCGCTTTCTCGCGGGCAAGAAGCTGCCTCTGATCGAGGCCATGGAGCTAGCCTTCGAGCGGAACCTGCGTGCGCCGCTGAAGTGTCAAACGAAAGGATAGGAGCGATGGACTTGGATATTAGCCTCAAGGACCTGGCGAAAGCCTTCCCGGCGGAGTTCACGCCGGACCAGAGGGCAAAGGCGCAGACGATTTTCCTCAAGCGCTTGTCGCTTGCGGCTCACGAATTCTTCGGCGGCAAGATGCAGACGGTGCCGATGTGCGGCCTGTGGGGCTTCAACTGGTTCAACGTCTGGTACACTCCCGGCGTTTCCGCCGTATCGACGGGGATCCGGGACGACAACGATCGCTCTTTCGCCCTGTCCAACCGGGGCAACCTGGTGGCGATCGTGTCGGACTCGACGCGGGTCCTGGGCGATGGGGACTGCACGCCGCCCGGCGGCCTGGGCGTGATGGAGGGCAAGGCCTTCCTGATGAAATACCTGGGCGGCGTGGACGCGGTGGCGCTCTGCATCGACTCGCGCGGCCCCGACGGGAAGAACAATCCGGCCAAGATCATCGATTTCGTAAAGATGGTCCAGCATTCCTTCGGGGCGGTGAACCTGGAGGACATCTCGCAGCCGAACTGTTTCAAGGTGCTCGACGAGCTGAGAGACGCCTGCGATATCCCGGTGTGGCACGACGACGCTCAGGGCACCGCCTGCGTCACGCTCGCGGGGCTCCTCAACTCGCTCAAGCTGGCGGGCAAGAAGCTCGGCGATGCCCGGATAGTCCTCCTAGGCGCAGGCGCCTCCAATACTACGATCGCCCGCCTCATACTCGCCGACGGCGGCGATCCGGATCGCTTGACCCTGTTCGACACGAAGGGCTCCCTACACGCCGGGAGGAAGGACATCGAGGCCGACCCCCGCAACTACCGCAAGTGGGAGCTCTGCGCGAAGACGAACCCTAAGCGTTATGCGAACGAGGCCGAGGCGCTGAAGGGCGCCGACGTCCTCATCGCCCTCTCGACCCCGGGCCCGGACACGGTGAAGCGGGAGTGGGTGCGCGCCATGGGACCCAAAGCCATCGTCTTCTGCTGCGCCAATCCCGTGCCGGAAATCTGGCCCCACGCGGCCAAGGAGGAGGGCGCTTTTATAGTGGCGACGGGCCGGGGCGACTTCCCGAACCAGGTGAACAACTCCGTCTGCTTTCCCGGCCTCTTGAAAGGCGCTCTTTTGGCGCGGGCGCGGAAGGTGACGGACGGGATGGCCATACGATGCGCCCATTCCATCGCGGACTTCGCGGAGAGGCGCGGCATCTCGCCGGATGACATCACGGCGCGCATGGACGAGTCCGAGGTCTTCGCGATCCAGGCGGCCGACGTGGCGATGAAGGCGATCGAGGAAGGCGTCGCGCGGGTGAGGATGAATTGGCAGGAGGCCTACGAGAAGGCCAAGGCCGACATCGCGGCCTCCCGCGCGCTGACGGAAGACCTCATGAGGCTCGGGCATATCAAGGAGCCTCCGGAGTCGATGCTCCGAGAAGCCCTTGACTACGCCGTCGCGCAATGCAGGGGATAGGAGCGGGACATGAGGATCGGCATTCCCTATCTCGATCGCGAGCTGGACCTCGACATTCCGGAGGAGAACCTCCTGGCGGTGGCCGAGCCCAACGAGGCGAAAGGCGGGGCGCATTCCCCTGTCGAGCTCGTCAGGAACGCAGTCGCCAGGCCATTGGGGAGTCCGTCCCTCGCTGAGTTCCTCGCTCCTTCCGAGCGTCTGCTCGTCATCGTCAACGACGCGACGAGGCCCACGCCCACGTCCGCGATCCTGGACGCGGCGGGCGATGAGTTCGAGACGAGGAATGCCCGCTTCCTCGTGGCCACGGGAGCCCATCGCGCTCCAACCGAAGAGGAATATCGCCAGATCCTGGGTCGGCACTACGAGCGATTCAGGCGGCGGATCGAGTCCCACGACGCCCGAGACAAGGCGAACCTCGTCGACCTCGGACGCACGCGGAACGGGACGCCCATCCTCCTCAACCGGGCCCTGGTCGAGGCCGACCGCGTCGTGGCGATTGGCTCGGTGGAGCCGCACTACTTCGCCGGCTATACGGGCGGCCGAAAGGCCTTCCTCCCTGGCGTGGCGGGCTTCGAGACAGTGGAGGCCAACCATAAGCTCGCCCTTGACCCGCGGGCAAGGGCCCTGGCCCTGGCCGATAACCCGGTGAGCCAGGACATGGACGACGCTCTCCGGCTCCTGCCCGCCCACGTTTTCTCCATCATGACCGTACTCGATAAAGCCCAGGGCCTCGCCGACTGTTTCGCGGGCGACATCAGGATATCTTTCGCCGCAGCGGTGGAAAAGGCGAACTCCATCTTCGCGGTGAGGCTGCCCGCTCGGGCAGATATCGTGGTATCCGTCGCGCGCCACCCCATGGACATCGACCTCTATCAAGCCCAGAAGGCCATCGACAACGGGGCCCTCGCCCTCGGGGATGGGGGCATCCTGATCCTCGTCGCGTCCTGCAGGGACGGGGTTGGCGATAGGGCCTACATCGAGCTCTTGGGCTCATCCTCCGGGCCAGCCGAGGCCTTGGAGCGGATCTCCGCCGGCTACCGCCTCGGCTATCATAAGGCCGCCAAGATCGCGCAGGTGGCTTCCCGCGCGAGCATCCGCGCGCTCAGCGAGCTCGACGGGGCGACCCTGAAGATGGCCTTCATCGCGAAGCGCAGCTCGCTGCAGGGAGCCTTCGACGAGGCCTTGGCCGAGAAGGGTCAGGCGGCGCGGGTCACCGTCCTCCTGGACGGCACGGTGACCGTTCCCCTCATCGACTGACGCCCGAATCGCCGTTCCGCGATCGCGGAGCCGCTCGACTCGCAAAAGGACCAGGATAGCTACGGAGGCAAAGATGACGAAGGAAGAGGTCGGCGAGCTGGAGCGGCGAGCCATGACGATTCGGGCCCTGACGATCGAGGCCATCGGCAATTTGGGCGTGGGCCACATCGGGGGCGCCATGTCGATCGTCGACATCCTGGCCCTCCTGTACTTCAAGCGCATGGACGTAGATCCCGCAAAGCCCCGGCGGGCCGACCGCGACCAGCTCGTCCTCTCCAAGGGCCACGCCGGCCCCGCCCTCTACTCGACCCTCGC
>Ga0181520_10001875_pt1 | contig 41287 bp, 35 predicted proteins | sample PEATcosm2014_Bin_29_FD_132451 | JGI IMG/M metagenome (GOLD analysis project Ga0181520, IMG submission 132451) | Peatland microbial communities from MTU Mesocosm Facility, Houghton, MI, USA - PEATcosm2014_Bin02_30_metaG | ecosystem: Environmental > Terrestrial > Soil > Wetlands > Peat | place... | reverse complement strand
TGTTCTCATACGGCATTCCATTGCCTAGCCTCGCCATTTTCCAAAAACCACCCCCCATCAACCAAAACCAAGATCCTATTTCTACGAAATCGCGTGCCAAACGCAAAGTGCGGAATGCACCCTACGATACCCGTGGCGCCCAACTCGCCTTGACCCGACGGTTCCGGTTGGCCTATGCTGTCAACTGGAATATTTGTCGAAATGCACCGCATAGCAACTCATCCGATGGTTCCCGAGCAACGTCTTAGCCGGCGCGCCGCGTGGGCAGGCGGCGAGCCGATCGCCTCGATGTTGATGGCCAAGACGTTGGGGCAGCCGCACCTGATTTCCTTGGCGGCCGAGGAGTTCCTCGGTCCGATCGGCGGCATCGAGTGGGTGCGTCCCAGCGGCGGCCTCTACGTGTGGTTGCGGCTGCCCGAAAGCCTGGACACCGGGCTCGATGGTCCCCTGTTCCCCCGGGCCTTGGCCGAAGGGGTGCTGTACGTGCCCGGCGAATATTGTTATCCGGCCGAGGGACAAACGCGGCCGCGGAACATGCTGCGGCTGAGTTTTGGCGCGGTGACGTGCGAGGAGCTTCGCCAGGGAGTGCGCGCGTTGGCTGCGGCCATCTGCCAGGTGGTCTAGGAGAAAAAAGGGGGCCTGTCCCCCTTTTCCCGCAAGGAATTGGAAAACAGCACGAAACATGTTCGTCATCGACCGGTACTTGTTGCGGCAGTTCGTGCAGACCTTTGCGATCTGCTTCCTGAGCCTGACCGGGTTGTACATCGTGCTGGATCTCTTCACCAACATCGATAATTTCCTGCGCAGCGGCCACAAGAGCGGCAGCGTCTTGGGCTTCATCGCCCAATTTTACTGGTACCATAGTATCTGGTTCTTCAACCGCATCAGCGGCCTGCTGACCCTGGTGTCGGCCATGTTCACCGTGGCCTGGATTCAGCGCAACAATGAGATGACGGCGTTGATGGCGGCGGGCGTGTCGCGGATGCGGGTGCTGGTTCCCATCGTCATCGCCGTGGGCGGCGTCAGTCTCTTGTCGGTGGCCAACCGCGAGCTGGTGATCCCCCGCTACCACGCCGAGATGTCGCGCCGCCCGCAAGACCCGGGGGGCGACATGCCCCAAGGCGTCAGTTCCTGCTATGACAACGAGACCGACGTGAGGCTGGGCGGCAAGCACTCCTTTGCCGACCAGATGCGGATCGAGGAGCCCAGCTTTCTCATGCCGCCCGCGCTGGCAGACTATGGCAAGCAAGTGGTGGCGGACAACGCCTACTACGAACCGGCCCGCGGCGGCCATCCGACCGGATACCGCTTCAAAGGCGTTCGCGAGCCGAAGAACCTGGACACCCGTCCGTCGCTGCCTCAGAATGGAAAGCCGGTCCTGATTACGCCCCGCGACGCGCCGCAATGGCTCGAGCCGGGCCAATGCTTCATCCGCAGCGAAGTGCCGTTCGAGCTGCTCACCGGCGACGACGGGGCGCAGGCGTTCAAGGAGCTGTCCTCCACCAAGCAATTGGTCGCGGCGCTGCACAACCCGAGCTTGGGCTACGGGGCGGATGTTTGCGTGGCCGTTCATCTGCGGTTGGTGCAGCCGCTGTTTGACATGACGCTGTTGTTTCTCGGCTTGCCGCTGGTGGTGACCCGCGAGAGCCGCAACGTGTTCCTGGCGATGGGAATGAGCATGGCCATCACGGTGGCTTTCACGCTCACGGCGATGATGCTGCAAAAGATGGGCGAGAACGAGATGGTGCCCGCGGCGCTGGCGGCCTGGGCCCCGCTGATGATCTTTGTTCCCCTGGCGGCGGGCATGACGGAATCCCTGCGGAAATAACGTGGTCGAGGTTATCCCCTTTCTTATCAATGAGGAGCTTCTTATGATCCGCTGCAAGACTGTTTTTGCCGGTACCCTACTGACCGCGGTGTTGGTGGCGATGGCGGTGGCACGGCAAGCCAACGCCGCGGGCGCGGCCGCCGAGCCGCAAGCGGCGACAAAGACCCTGGGTGCAGGGTTCGAACTATTGCTCGTCGAGAAGGTGCGCGACGACATCGGCATGACCGACGCGCAGGGCGAAAAGCTGCAGGCGATGGCCAGCCAATTCTATGCGGACCCTGCCAACGCGGTGAAAACGTTGGGCAAAATCCTCACGCCGCAACAGATCCAGCGACTGAAGCAAATCAAGCTGCAAGTGGCCGGAGCCGCCGGCCTGAGCATTGCCGAGGTGGCCAAAGCCCTGGCCCTTACCGACCAAGAGCGCGAGAAACTGAAGGCGCTCGAGGCAGAGTACCGCGACAAAACGCATGCGGCCGTGCACGGAACAAAAAAGAAAGACTACAAGCAAGTGCGCTCGATCATGGCCGACATGCGCGCTAAGCACTTGGAGGCGGCCCTGCAAGTGCTGACGCCCCAACAGCGGAAGAAGTTCGACAAGATGCGCGGCCCGAAGATCAACATGGACCTCTCCAAGCTCTGACCGAACCATTTTCGCTATCTCAATTCCATAAGGAACGTGTGATGAAACGGTCATCATTGTTTTTTGCACGCGCGTTGTTGGCAGCTATTCTGGCCGCTGCCTTGTCGTGGGGCCAATCGGTGGCCGCCGCCGAAGCGGGGCAATCCCCGGCGAAAGGCGATCGAGGGATCGGCACAGCGGGTGATGCCGGCCTGGACCTGTTGCGGAGCGAAGACGTTCGCAACGACCTGCAAATTACCGAGGACGAGGAACAGAAGCTCGTCACCCTGGGTGACGAAGAGGGACTGAAGCCCGCCGAGGCACGCAAGAAGGCGCTCGCGATCCTCGCGCCGGCGCAGCGGGAGCGGCTGAAACAGATCCGCCTCCAGGTGCTGGGCGTCGACGCTCTCACCGAGCCCGAGGTCGTCCAGGCCTTGGGCTGTACGCAGGAGCAACGCAAGATGCTGAAAACCCTGCCGGCCCAGGTCCGCCAGGCGACGCGCGAGGCGATTGGCGGACAGGACCTGACCGCCGAACAACGTAGCGAAAAAACGGCCGAGGCGCGGGGGAAAGTCCTCAAAAAGGCCCTCGATGCGCTGACCCCGCAGCAACGGGAGAAGTTCGAGAAGCTCAAGGGGACCAAGATCGACCTGGATTTTTCGGACTTCTGGCCTCGATAGGCACGAGGCTGCGAAGAAGGCCCGAGAGTCACATGTTGGGGTGGCAGTTGCACTGCCACTCCTGTTTTTGCCGCAACTCTGGGGGCGGCAGTACAACTGCCGCCCCAACAATACAACTGCCGCGCCAACAATCGCCTCGATGGGCGTGGGGTTGTGGCGATGTTAAGATAGGCTAACTGTCCTGGGGCGGCCCTCGTGGGGCGGGCCAAAAACCGGGCAGTCCGGCTTTTTTCTTGCCCACCGCCGTGGTATACTTCTTTCGAATGAGGTGGCGGCGTTTGGTTTCTCAGCTCCTTCCGAGGGACCAGGCGAATGACACTGCGTTTCGTTGAGCGGCGTTTGATGCGGCTTTCGATTGCGGTTGCGTTGCTCCCCTCATGCGTTTGACCGGCCCGAAGTTCGCGGAAGGGGGAGGGTGAACGGCGGCTGCCGGTCGTTTTACGTGCTTTCGTTTCTGTTTTTTGAGGAGTGGCAATTATGCCGCAGGGTACGATCAAGAAGTTGATCATGGACAAGGGTTTCGGGTTCATCCAGGGAGAGCGGGGAGAGTTGTTCTTCCATCACTCCGCCCTGGAAGGGGTTACGATCGAGGAGTTGCGGGAAGGGCAGCGCGTCGAGTTCGAGGAAGGCCGCGGTCCGAAAGGCCCCCGCGCCGAGAACGTCAAGGTCGTCTGAACCTTGACTGGTCCGCAGATCAGTAACGATCAGGCCCCCGGAGATTCAAGGCTCTGGGGGCCACTTTTATTCTCATGACGGCGATCCTGGGCATTTCCGCGTTCTACCATGACGCGGCCGCGGCGCTCGTGGTCGACGGCCGCATCGTTGCCGCGGCGCAGGAAGAACGCTTTACCCGCCGCAAGCACGACGATCGCTTCCCGCGCCATGCCCTGGAGTATTGCCTGAAAGAGGGCCGCATCGGCCCCGGCGACCTCGATTACGTCGGTTTCTACGACAAGCCGCTGCGGAAGTTCGAGCGGCTGCTGGAAACCTACCTGGCCTTCGCCCCCATCGGGTTTCGCTCGTTTGCCAAAGCCATGCCGCTGTGGATCGGGCTGAAATTGCACGTCCCCCGGGAGATCCGGACGGGGCTCCAGGGCCGTTATCGGCGGCGATGCGTATTCCTGGAACATCACCAGTCGCACGCCGCCAGTGCGTTTTTCCCTTCGCCCTTTGACGAGGCCGCCATCCTCACGCTGGACGGGGTGGGCGAATGGGCCACGGCCAGCTTGGGCTACGGCCGGGGAAACCGCATCACGCTTACCGACGAGATGCGTTTTCCGCACTCCCTGGGCCTGCTCTATTCGGCGTTCACCTACTTCTGCGGCTTCCGCGTCAATTCCGGCGAGTACAAGTTGATGGGCCTGGCGCCCTACGGCGTGCCGGTCTATGCCGAGACGATCCGTCGCGAGCTGATCGATCTGAAAGACGACGGTTCGTTCCGCATGGACCTCTCGTATTTCCGCTACTGCCAGGGATTGGTGATGCCTTCACCCCGCTTTGCGCGACTCTTCGGCGGCCCGCCGCGACGGCCGGAAAGCCCGCTCGGCGAGCGGGAAATGAACCTGGCCGCTTCCATCCAGCAGGTGACCGAGGAGATCATGCTCCGCGCGGCTCGCCACCTGCACCGGAAGACCGGCATGAAGAACCTTTGCCTGGCCGGCGGCGTGGCGCTGAATTGCGTGGGCAACGGGCGCATCCTGCGCGAAGGCCCCTTCGAGAACATCTGGATCCAGCCGGCGGCCGGCGATGCCGGCGGGGCCCTGGGCACGGCGCTGATGATCTGGCATCAACTGCTGGGCAACCCCCGCGTCGCCGCGGTCGGTGACGGGCAAGCGGGTTCGCTGCTCGGTCCCCAGTTCTCGGACGACAAAATCCGTGCCGTTCTGGATGCCGAGGGGGCCCGCTACCATTACCTCCAGAACGAGGACGAACTGTACGCCCGCGTGGCCGACTTGGTGGCCGCCGAAAAGGTCGTCGGCTGGGTGCAAGGGCGGATGGAGTTCGGCCCCCGGGCCCTGGGCGGCCGCAGCATCCTGGGCGACGCCCGCAGCCGGCACATGCAGGCCGTGATGAACCTGAAGATCAAGTTCCGCGAGTCCTTTCGCCCCTTTGCCCCCGTGGTCTTGCAGGAGCGGGCGGGCGAGTTTTTCGACTTGCCTTGGGACCAGGAAAGCCCGTACATGCTGCTGGTGGCCCCGGTGGCGGCCGGGCAGCGGCTGGCCGCCGACGGCGCGGGCTGCCACGGACTAGACAAGCTGAAGATCGCCCGCAGTTCGTTGCCGGCCGTGACACACGTCGACTATTCGGCCCGCGTGCAAACCGTGGACGCCGCGCGGAACCCTCGGCTGCATAAACTGCTCACGGTGTTCGCGGCAAAAACGGGCTGCCCGGTGATGATCAACACCAGCTTCAATGTTCGCGGCGAACCGATCGTTTGCCGGCCGGAGGATGCCTATCGGTGTTTCCTGGCCACGAACATGGACGTCCTGGTGATGGAGCGGTTCCTGTTGTTGAAGGACGAGCAGACTGGAGCGCGCCAGTATTCGAGCGACGCGCACCTGGCTCGTTTTGCGCTGGACTGAGGTGCCTTCCATGTTCCCTATCGACCATCATCCATCGCCGCGACAGTTGACCGTATTCGGGATCCTGTGGCTGGTATTCCTCGCCATCTGGGGCGCGATTGCCTGGTGGAGAATCGGCTCGCCCTGGGCGGCCGGCGTCTGCTGGGGCCTGGCGCTCCTCGTGCCGGCAGGGGGCCTGGTCAGCCCCGGCCTGCTGCGGATCGTTTATCTGGGGATGATCTACGCGACCCTCCCCATAGGAATCGTGGTATCTTATGTGATCTTGGCCGCGACGTATTACCTGGTGGTGACGCCGATCGGCCTCGTATTGCGGCTGTGCGGCTACGATCCGATGCAGCGCCGCTTCGATCGTGAGGCCAAGACCCATTGGGTGCCGCGGGAGGAAGAGGCGAAGATGGACCACGTCTTTCGGCAATTTTGAAAGGGGAGTTTCTCATGTCGGAAAAACTGTCTACCAACGATGCTCCTGAGCAAGGCGAAGAGTTCCGCCGGCAGGCCGAGCAGTCTTCCCGCAGCCTCCCCGCCGAATTCCTCGACTTCCTCTTGCACAACAAGAAATGGTGGCTCACGCCGATCATCCTCGTGTTGCTGCTGGTCGGACTGCTGGTGGTCTTCGCAGGGACCGGGGCCGCCCCCTTTATTTACACGCTGTTCTGATTTTCCGGCAGCGGATCGCGTCAAGATCGTCGAGCGGCCGGCGGCCCACCGGCCCAAGGGCCGCTTTGGCGGTTCACGCCGCGTGGACGTGGCGGCTAAACGGATGCGACGGCGAAACACCGCGCTATTGTCCGCGTTGCTTCTCTGCCGCCCCCCCTGTCAACGTAGGAGCGGCTCCCGCCGGCGAGACGGCGGCTGCGTAGCACGGCTGCCCCGGCGGTACCGAGCGTTTTTCACAGCCCAGGGCGGCTGTGCTACCTGTCAAACCGCCCGAGCCGCAACTTATAGCACCCCCTGGGTTTGACAACCGTTGCCAGATCGACAAGATAGTAAGGGGGCGGGAAATGCGGCCGGCACCGTATGCCGGGAACCGCTGGCCTCCCCAACGCGTCTGAAGGATAGGCACGCTGTGATCGACGATGCCCAACTGATCGACCAGACCCTCCAGGGGCGAACCGAGGCCTTCGGGCAACTGGTCCTGAAATACCAGGACCGGCTGTTCAACACCGTTTTCCATGTGGTCGGCCATGCCGAGGATGCCCGCGACGTGGTCCAGGAGGCGTTGGTGCAGGCGTTCCTCAAGCTGGACTCGTTCGAGCATCGCAGCACCTTTTACAGTTGGCTATATCGCATCGCCTTCAACGCGGCCGTGGCCCACCGGCGACGGCGAACGATGGCGCCGCTGGATCGCCTGGCGGAAGCCAATGCGGCCAGTCCCACGGCCGATGGTCCGGCCGAGAAGCTGGAGCGCAAGGAGCGCTGCCGCCAGGTCCGCCAGGCCCTGGCGCAATTGCCGGTGGAGTATCGGACCGTGTTAGTGTTGCGGGAGATCGATGGCTGCGACTACGAAACGCTCGCCGAGATCCTGGAATTGCCTATCGGCACGGTCCGCAGCCGCCTGCACCGGGGGCGATTGCAACTGAAAGAGATATTGAGGACATCGCTGGCCCTGAAGGAAGAAATGGGAGAGCAGAAAGTGAAATAAGGTTCAGGGTTCAGGTTGAGAAAATCGCAAGACGAGAACCTGACCCCTGAATCCTGACCCCTGTCCCCTGACCCCTGTGTCATGAACGATTTGCCGCAAAACGAACTGCTCAGCGCGTATCTCGATGGCGAGTTGACCGCCGCCGAGCAGGCGGAGATGGAACGGTTGCTGGCCGAAAGCCCCGCGGCCCGGCAACTGGTCGAGGAGCTGCGCGCCGTGGGCAATACGCTTCGCAGCTTGCCGCAGGAAAAGCTCCCCGAAGACTTGAGCCGGCAGGTATTGCGGATTGCCGAACGCCGCATGCTCAAGGAAGAGGAGCCGAGCATGGCGGGTGATGGGGCAACGCCGCCCGTGCCGCTGGGGCGATCTCTCTTTCGCCGCTTCGTGAACCGGCGGTCGATGGCCTGGCTGACGCTGATTGCCGCCATCTGGCTGGCGATTACGATCAACGAGCGACGGCACGGCGTTCGACCGCTCGCCGAGGCGAACAAGGAAGTCGCCCTGGTGAAAGACCGAAAAGCAGAAAACCCCGCTCCGTTCCCCAGCAGCCGGCTCGTCGCCCGGGAAGAGGCGAAGCTCGATGAGGTTTCCGCCGTCCAAGAGGCGGCAAAGCCCGCCAACGCTGGCGAAAGCGTGGCCCTGGTCCACTGCAACATCAGCCCCGAGGCCGTCGAGAAACGGGCCTTTGAAAAGCTGTTGGACGCCAACGGCATCGCGTGGCGGCAGCGGACCATGCCCAAGCCTTCGGCAGGCGGACGAGAAAAAAACGCGGCGGGCGCCGCCGGGCCCGGGCAGTTGCTGGCCGAGCGTTCTGTTTCCTGGCCCTCGCTGGCTGGCGGCGAGGAGAACCTAGTCGAGATCGAAGCCACGCCGGCGCAACTCGCTGCGGCCTTGGCGGGTCTGAAGGCCCAGCCCGTCTTGTTTCGTTCTTTTTCCGTCCAACCGAACATCCACGCCTTGGTCTACGCAAACAAGTCGTTCGCCCGGGGCGCGGAAAGCGGCCGATCGCCGCCGCCCCCCGGATCGCCGCTCGCTGGCGCGCCGCTCGCCGCGCCGATGCTCAAAGCTGAGCGGCAAGCAAAGCCGCAGTTGCAGCCGCAGTCGTCGGCCGCTCCGCCGGCGCGTCAACGAGTCTTGTTCGTTTTGCACGTGATCGACAGCGAGCAGCCGCCCGCGGCGGCGAAGCCGTAAGAAGGCGGCCTACTTAACCGGCACCAATGGCGCCTGGGGCGATTTCTTCACCGGCGAAGCCGCGCCCGGCGGGGCTGGGCGCTTTCGCGGCGGCACCTTCAGTTCCACGCCGATGGGCAATAGCGTCGGATCGTGGAGGCTGTCGCGGTTCGCTTGGTAGATTTCCTCCGCCCGAGCGGCCGAACCTAAGTAACGCTCGGCCAACGCCGCCAGCGTGTCGCCGTCAATCACCGTGTGCGTGCGGGCCGCGTGGTCCGAGGGCGCCACGGGCAGCATCATGCTCATCGCCGCGCCCCAACGCGACTTGGCCGGCGTCTCGCGCTCGGGATAGCCGGGGGCGAGCGAAGGGGGCGGTTCATCGCCGTCGGCGGGCGTCAGGATGGTGACCGGGGCCGGCGTCGTCTCCGTCTGGGTCATGGGGGCCTGCCCCGCCCCGCCAAGCTGCGTCTTCCAGGCCTGGTCGGCTGCCCGGTAGCGAAGCAGCACCTCGTCCTGGGCCTCAGGGGCAGACGCTCCCGGCCGCGGGCGATCGTGGCGAAACAGCGTCGCCGCACAGAGTCCTCCCAGAAGGACGCAGAGGGCCGCGGCAGTCTTCAGAGCCGGATCCTTCATCGTTGCTCAACTTGTCAGGCACGCTGCACCAACTTCCGTGTTTGGACGCCGCAATAGACTCCTTCTTCCCACGCTCGCGCGTCCCCATTCAGTATCGGGGCCGCGGCGGGCGGCTTTGTAGCGAACTTGCGGCAACTCGCCCCACGGGCCGGCGCGACGTTAGCTTCTTGCCGGCTCTGGCGAAAATGCCGTGACGACCGGCGCGCAGACTCTGCCGGGGATAGCGATTGCGCAGAAAAAAGCCCACGGGCTCCCCACCCGTGGGCTCTCGGCAAAACGATCGACGATTGTGTTGGGGCGGCAGTTGCACTGCCGCCCCAGAATTGCGGCAAAACCGGGGGTGGTAGTGCAACTGCCACCCCAACCCGCCTGCAACTGCCGCCCCAACCCGCGTGGTCTCAGTCGGCCGCAGAGCGCATTTCTAGAGTCCTCGTTTGGGCGCCCAAGAGCGCCAGCACCAGGTACAGCACGAAGCCGACGACCATGGCGGCTACCGGCGGCACGGGCACAGCATTTTGGTAGGCCGCCAGTGCGGGAATCATCCCCGCCACCAGATTGAACGCTCCCACGGCGAATCCGACCGTCCACGAGATCCAACCGGCAGGATTGAATCCGGCGCGGGGTCCCGACCATTTTCCGCGGGAAAGGAGGTAATCGGCCAACATCGCGCCACAGACCGGCCCGAACGAAGCGCCGATGACGACGAACACCCAAATCACTTTTCCCACCACCCCGCTGACGGCTAGAATCACGGTAATCAGCGTACCCAATCCTACGGAGACAAACGGGTTGACGCCCGGCATCGTGGTCTTGAAGCTGTTGGCGGCGATAAAGGCCGAAAAACACGCCCCGGGGAACGACGAGATGGCCAGACCGACCATGGCCACGTTGGCCAGTTGCGATCCTAACAGGTCGGGCATCAGCGTCACCGGGTTGAGGTTGCCTTGGTTGCCGGGACTGACCATGTTGCTGCCGTAGGCGCCGGCGATGATAAGCATCGCCGCGCCGCTGGCAATGATGGTGGTCAACGCAATTCCCACCAGGCCGCCCCAATGAACGTCGGATTCATTGCGGGCGTTCGAGGCGATGTCGGTCCCTGCTGCCCCCGCGGTGGCAAAGAAGCCCACCACGTAAATGCACATCACGCCGATCACCTGCCAAGCGTTCAGCGGCGCGGGAATGGCACCGACAGCCGTCTCGGCCTTCGCCGTAACCTCCGTGGCCACTTGGGGCGGCTTGGCGGCGACCACCTTGTCCGCATTGAAGCTGCCGAGGCCACCGCAGGTCTTTGCCAACAGAATCACCATCACCACCAATGGAATTAATGGCAGATAGGTGGCAACGCGGGCTACATACTGAATGCCTTTCAAAGCAATGAACGCGGCGATCACCGCAAACGCCGTGGCGAGGATTCCGTGCGCCACACCCGGCACGATCACCTCCTTGGCGCCGGTCGGGAGAACCCTCATTCCGATATTCAAGCATTCGCAAAGCACCTTCGCCACAGCGAAGGCATTCACGGCAAGCCAGCCAAATTGCAGCAATCCCATGAGCAAGCCGGGCATGAACAGGCCGCCCTTTGCCCCGTACGTGGACGTGCCCACCACGTACAGTGGGAACCCCGTCTTCACACCGAAGAGGCCTGGCACCAAATAGTAGAAGAAGTGGCAGATTAAGGCGGCGAGGACCAGGCCCAAAAGCGCGGGACCCAAGCCGGCCGACAGGACGCCGCCCGGCGTGCCTTCGCCTTTGACCGACTCTGCCCAGAATACAAACCATAGCATGATGCCCGCATAGGTGGGCGCAATGGTCTTGTACCAGGGGGCACGGTTGGCCACGGGGACCGGCTTCGCCGCAGCCAGATAGGACGGTAAACTCGACATAAGCTCCCTCCTCCAAGTCGTTTGTGAAGTGGAACCGCTCCCCCGGCAGTTCCCAGCCGCTAATGCTGGCAATGCTATCGGGCTGACGGTTTGCAAGTATACAAGCTGCCCCGCCAAAGTAAATTAGCGAAAGACCCCCGCGGTGGGCGATCGGCAACACCGACGGCGAACTGCCAGCGCAGCCGGCGGACCCAAAAACTTCGCCAAACTTGCCTTGACCGCCAAAGTGGCACCAGAGTACCATACCCCGCCCATTTTCTCAAGCCGCGGAGGGTTACTTCGTGACGCCCGCGTATCGGAACTCGTTCGCCCTCTTGCTACTGGCAGCGCTGGCGGTGCGGTTGGCCGCCGGGTACTGGTGGCAGTCGCGGCTCGACGGCCGCTTCGGCATGGGCGACAGCGACAGCTATTGGATGCTGGCCCAAACCATCGCTAAGGGGAAACCCTATGCGTACGGCGCTGACCATGCCCGGGTGTTCCGCGCGCCCGGTTATCCGCTGCTTCTGGCGCCGGTCGTAGGACTGGCCGGCGAGGGGCTTGCCGGCGTGCGGCTGGCGCGGGCCGAGGCGACGCTGCTGGGCGTACTGGCGGTGCTCGCCCTCTGGTGGCTAACGCGGCTCTTGTTCGACGAGCGTGCCGCGCTGTGGGCGGCCGCCCTGGCGTCGTTCTATCCGGGCGCGATTGCCGCCAGCATGCTCGTGCTGAGCGAGGCCCCCTTTTGTCCGCTCATATTGTTGCAACTGGCGCTCTGGACGAAGGCTTGGCGTGCCCCCGGCTGCCGGCAAACGGCGATCTACGCATGTTGCGGCGGGTTGGCAGCCGGAGCGGCCACGTTGATGCGCCCCAGTTGGCTCCTCTTTACGCCGCTGGCCGCGGCCATAGGGATGTTGGTATGGGGCAAGCAAAGAAGCTCGGCAGATGTAGCACCGCCGCCCTCGGTTGTGAAAACCGCTCGGCCCAGCCGGAGACGGTCGTGCTACCCTCGCCATTTCCAGATTGCCTGCTGGATGCTGCTGGGGCTCATCGCGGCCATGCTCCCGTGGTGGGTGCGCAACGCCCGGCTGACCGGCCGCTTCGTGCCGACGACGCTGCAAGTGGGCGCCAGCCTGTACGATGGGCTCAATCCCAACGCTACCGGCGGCAGCAACATGGATTTCATATCGCGGTTCGTGGCCGAGCAGCGCCGGGCGAGCGCCCATAGCACGGCCGCCCCCGGCGATGCGGAAATCGCGTTCGAATTGCAGCTTGACCGGCGGATGCGGGAAGCGGCCATCACGTGGGCCAGGGCCAATCCCGCGCGGGCGGTGCAACTGGCGGGCGTGAAGTTCCTGCGGATGTGGAACGTCTGGCCCAACGAGCCGCGGCTATCGACGTGGCCCATCCGCTTGGCGGTGCTTTTTACCTACACCCCGCTATTGCTTTTGGCTCTCTGGGGGACCTGGAAAACGATGGGCCGCGGCTGGCCCTATGTCTTGTGCTGGCTGCCGGCGGTCTATTTGACGCTCTTGCACATGGTGTTTGTCAGTTCGATTCGCTACCGCGATCCGGCCATGTTGGCATGGCTGGCGCTGGCAGGAGGAGTAATTAGGGATTGGGGATCAGGGATGAGAACTCGGCACGGCACGTGAACTCGGTTGGGCCGGCAGTTGTACTGCCGGCCCAGGGGCGGCAGTGCAACTGCCACCCCAACATCTGCGTGTAGCGGGGCGGCTTGCCGCCCATGTTTGCGGTCTTTCACGAGGTTCTTCCGATTCTGACGCGTACGATCAATTGCTGCTGGGCCGTTTTTAAATGGAGTATCGTGCTGGCGGTCGTCGCCGGCGCGGTGGCCCTGCCGCGCCTTTACCATCGGGTGGACGAAGAACTGCGCCGCCACTTGGAAACGCTGATCGCCCACCACTACCACGGGCTGAAAGTCACCCTTCGCTCCGCCGAACTCGTGAAAGATAAAGGGATCCTCATCCACGATCTCGCGATCGTCGAACCCAACGCCGAAGGGCCGCATGCCGAACTGCTCACCATCGAAGAGGTGCTCCTCGAGTGTCCGACTGACTGGAAGCACCTGATCCAGCGCGACTTGCCGGTGCGGCGGGTGACCATCCGCCGGGCGACGCTGCGGAATACCCACCGCCCGCGCGGCGGGTGGAGTGCCGCCAAGCTGCTGCCGCCGCCGCACTTCAGCGATCGGCCGCCGGAGGTGATCGTCGAGGGGGGCGTAATCGAGATCTTCGATCCACTCAAGGTGCCGGCCAGCACGCTTGCCCTGCGCGAAGTGAACCTGACGCTGACGCCGGTGCCGATGACCGAGCCCGGGGCCAAAGTGGACATGCGGCGGCTGCAAGGGATGCTCACCGGCGACAGCTTTCGCCGCGTGGAATTCGAGGGCCTGGTCGATTTGCAGACGCCGAACTTTTCCATCCGCGGGCACGCCGAGGGGTTGGAAATCTCCCCCGAGCTGCGCAATTCGCTGCCCAACCCGCTGGCCGACCAGATCCTCACGTTGGGCGATCTGCGCGGGCAAGGAAACCTGCGGCTGGACGATTTCCGCGGCCAGGGAGACCTGCGCTTCGATCTTCACTATGATCAGGCGGCGGCGCTCAAGTACGACATCTTGGCACGGCTCATCCGCGGGCGGATCGACAACGCGTTGCTGCCTCATGCTTTGACCGACATCAGCGCGACGATCCACGTGGACAACGCCGGCTACGCGATCGACGATTTTGTGGCCCGCAGCGCCCAGGCCAGCGTGCGAATGACCTGCCGGGCGTCGGGCTTCGAGCCGAACAGTCCCTTGGTGCTCTCGGGCGAGGTCCGCCAGTTCGATCTGGACCGAGCGGTGCAGAACATTCTGCCTCCCGCCTTGCGCGACGAATGGTACAAATATCTGCCCGCCGGCGTATTGGACGCCGACGTGCGGCTCTCGTTCGACGGCCATGCGTGGCGCCCGGAGATTGCTGCCCGCTGCCTGAACGTGTCGTTCACCCACCACCACTTCCCCTATCGGCTGGTAAACGGCAAGGGAACGCTCGAGGTGAAGGACGACCGGCTGCAAATGAGCCTGACGGCGTATGCCGGCAGCCGGCCGCTCCGCTTGACGGCCGACGTGGCCCATCCCTTTGGCGATGCGACCGGCCAGTTCGAGGTCGAAGGCGACGATCTCCAGCTCGACGAGTCGCTGGTGGCGGCCTTAAGGGAAAAACCGCGGGCGATCGTCCGCTCGCTCGACCCGCACGGCACGCTGAAGCATGTTTACGCGCGGATCTGGCGGGAAAAACCTACCGAGCCGATGCACCACCACCTGCTGCTCAATCTCAGCCAATGTTCGATCCGCTACCAGAAGTTTCCCTATCCGATTTCCGAGATTCGCGGCACGCTGGAGACGTTAGACGGCAACTGGTCGTTCCACGATCTGAAGGGGAGCCACGACAAGGCCTGCATCACGTGTGAAGGCCTGTTGACCCCCGGCCTGGACGGCAACGAACTGGTGCTGCATCTGGCCGGGCAGCAAGTGCCGCTGGGCGAGGACCTTTGTGATGCCCTGCCCCCGAACATCCAGCAGGTGTGGCGCGACTTGCGGCCGCGGGGCGCCATCGACGTGACGGCCGAGATTCGCTATTTGTCGGGCCCCAACACTTTTAGCGTGGGCGTGTGCGCGCAACCGGAACCCGAAAGCACCTCGATCGAGCCGGTCTCGTTGCCCTATCGCCTCGACCATCTTGAAGGCGCGCTCATCTATCGCGACGGCCACGTCGAATTCCGCCGCTTCCGCAGTCAGCACGGCCCGATCAAGATCAAGAGCGGCGGCTACTGGGATTTTTCGCCTGACGGGCGGTGGCATATCCATCTGGACGAGTTCTCCATCGACCGCCTCCGCGTCGACACCGACCGGGAACTGATCCAGGCCCTGCCGGAGCGAATGCGGAGGGCTGTGATGGTCCTGAATCCCACCGGCCCGATCAACCTCCGCGGCAATTTCGACGTGGAACGAGTCGGCCTGCCGGGCGAACCGCTCCGCTCGCGCTGGGACATGCAACTTACCTTGCAGCAAACGGGGCTTCAGTGCGGCGGATTGCTCCTGCAGAACCTGCACGGCAACGTGTTCCTGCGGGGCGGCTTCGACGGGCAGCGGCTCCGTTCGCGCGGCGAATTGGCCATCGATTCGGTCAGCCTCAAGGATTGCCAGTGGGGCGACGTGCGGGGACCGATCTGGATCGATGACGGCCGGATCTTGTTTGGCGCCTGGGTCGATAAGCAGGAAAACGGCGCCGCGGTAAGCCAGGACACCGGTCCGGCCCAACCGCCGCGGCCGGTCACGGCCAGTCTGTTCGGCGGCACCTTCGGCGTCAACGGCTGGGTGGTGCTGGCGCCCGAACCTTACTATGTGGTCAATGCCACGTTGGCCGACGCCGATCTGGCCCGCTGCGCCCAGCAACTGGCCGCTGGCCGGCATAATCTGCGCGGGCGGATTCTCGCCACGGTCGATCTGAAAGGCAGCGGATTTACCCGCAACACGCTTTCCGGCAAGGGCGGCATCCGGCTTTCCAACGGCGACGTCTATCAACTGCCGGCAATGCTCTCGCTGCTGAAGATTTTGAGCATTCACCCGCCCGACCAGAACGCGTTCAGCTCGGCCGCCATCGACTACCGCATCGAAGGCGAGCACATCTACCTCGACCGCGTCGATTTCGACGGCGACGCGATCAGCCTGCGCGGCAAGGGCGAAATGCCTTCTCCGTCGGAGGTGGCCTTGACGTTTTCGGCCAAGGTGGGGCGGGGCGAGCTCGACATCCCGTTGGTCCAGCAGGTGTTCCGCGGGGCGAGCGAGCAACTCTTACTGATCCACGTCGACGGCCCCTTGCAAGAGCCGCGTGTCCGCAAAGAGGCCCTGCCCGCCGTCAACGAGGCTATCCAACACCTGCGCGACGAATTGCAAAAACCATGAGCATTGGTCCCCTTGGCATCGCCGCGAGCGCGGCCGGCTCTCCGCTGCCCCAAAGGAAGGGGACGGAGGTGGAACGCACGCAAGCAGAGGTCGGCGCGGAGCGGCGTGCGGTGTACTATGACGAAAAGGCCACGGCCGCCGACGGCGTCGGCGAGCCCGACGGCGACGACCACGAAACGGCCGAGCGCGACGGTGACGGCCGCCGCGATTGGGAGGACCAGCCGCAACTGGAGGCCCAGGCCGGCACGCCCCGGCCGCGGCAAAGCAAAGACCCGACCAAACAGAGCGGAAATCTGCTGGACCTGACGGGATAACTGGAAGATAGTAACGTGACCGAATGAAATAACGTGACCGAATGAAATGTGGTCCTGCGCAACGTCATGTCATCCTGAGCGCAGCGAAGGATCTCCCCCCAGTTCAGCCGGAGATTCTTCGCTGCGCTCAGAATGACCGCCGCGGGGGGCACCGAGAGGAGTAGACGGAATGCGATTTACCAAGATGCACGGGGCAGGCAACGACTACGTGTACGTCAATTGTTTTGACGAGCCGCCGCCGCAGGACCCGGCCGCGCTGGCCCGCCGCGTCTCCGACCGGCATTTCGGCATCGGCGGCGACGGGCTGATCCTGATTTGCCCGAGTAACAAAGCCGACGCCCGCATGCGAATGTTCAACGCCGACGGCTCGGAGGCGGAAATGTGCGGCAACGGCGTGCGCTGCGTGGCCAAGTACGTCTATGACCACGGCCTGTGCCGCAACCGCACGCTAAAGATCGAGACCGGCAACGGGGTGCTCACCCTGGAACTGGAAATCGCCCAGGAAAAGGTCCGCCGCGTGCGGGTCGACATGGGCGCGCCGATCCTCGATCCGCCACAGATTCCCGTCGAGCTTCCTCGATCTTCCGGCGTCGATCGCATTGTTGATGTTCCCGTTGGCAAGTACATTCCCCTCGGCGGGCCCGCCGCCTGGATGGAAGATTGCGGCTGGGACCCGCGGATGACGTGTGTTTCGATGGGCAACCCGCACGTGGTCTTGTTTTGCGGGCATGTGGCAGCAGTCCCGCTCGAGTCGTTGGGGCCGTGTCTCGAACAGCAGCCGATCTTTCCCAAGCGAATCAACGTTCATTTCGTTCAAGTCCACGGGCCGGCCGAGGTTACCATGCGGACCTGGGAACGAGGCAGCGGCATCACCCTCGCCTGCGGCACCGGCGCCTGTGCCGTGTGCGTCGCCGCCGCCCTGACCGGCCGCACCGAACGCCGTATCCTTGCCCATCTTCCCGGCGGCGACCTGGAGTTGGAATGGGGCGCCGACAATCACGTCTACATGAGCGGCGAGGCCGTCGAGGTCTTTAGCGGCGAGTGGAATGGAAGCGAGAAGCCAGTTTAGCGGCCGCCGGCCCATCAGCCACTGTCCCCTGGCCCCTGACCCCTCTTCCCAAATGAAGATCGAAAGCCCGCTACTAAACCAACTCGGCGGACTGTTTGGCTCGGCGGCCGTGCGCTGGTGGATGGGCACGCTCGATTACAAGGTCGCCTATTACGATCAGGCGATCGATCCGGTGTTTCGCGAGTGCAGCGGCCAGAAAATCTACATCTTCTGGCACGAGTACATCCTCTTTCCGCTCTATCTGCGCGGGCACTGCAACATGGCCATGCTGCTGAGCCGCCACCGCGACGCGGAAATGCTGTCCCACGCGGCGTACCACCTGGGTTTCGACTTCGTCCGCGGCTCGACGAACCGCGGCGGAGTGACGGCGCTGCGGGCGCTGTTGGCCAAGAGCCGAACCATGCACTTGACGATCACGCCCGATGGCCCGCGCGGGCCGCGCCGCCGGCTGGCCCCCGGCTGCGTCTATCTGGCCTCGAAGCTGGAACTGCCGCTGGTGGTGATGGGCTACGGCTACGATCGGCCGTGGCGGGCGCGGAGCGCCTGGGACCAGTTTGCCATTCCGCGCCCCTATTCGCGGGCCCGGGCCGTGCCCAGCGGCGAGATCTTCGTCCCGCGGAACTTGGACCGGGAAGGGCTCGAACACTATCGCCAGCGGATCGAAGGCTTGTTGAATCGTTTGACCGCCGAAGCCGAGGCCTGGGCGGAAGCGGGAACGCGAAAAATCGGGCAACTGAACGTGGAACGGCGCGGGGCACCGTTGCGAAAAAGGGGACAGAACGGACAGCCGGCGGAACCCGCCGGGCGACTTTTCACTCCGGCTCGGATCGCGTAGACTGAGCGCGGAACAGGAAGAGCGCCTACAGATCATGCTCGACGCGGAGGCGGCCTAACCATGGGACAAGCCATCGACACAATCACGCTCAAGGGGTTCAAATCGATCCAATCGCTCGAAAACTTCGAGTTGGGACCGTTGAATGTCCTGATCGGAGCCAACGGATCGGGGAAGAGCAACTTTGTGAGCTTCTTCTCCCTCCTACGGGAGATGGTCGAAGGGCGGCTTCAAAAGGCGGTGAACAAGGCCGGCGGGGCCGATGCGCATCTGTTCCTCGGGCCGAAGGTAACGGACAAGATTGTTGCGCAATTGAAGTTTGGCTGCAATGGCTACGACTTTTCATTGGAATCAACTGCGGACAATCGACTCATCTTCGGCGACGAACGGATCGAATATGAAGGAACACCTGGACTTACGCGTGACGTGAATCGCTCGATCGGACACGGGCAAAGCGAATCGAAGCTCAAGGAGCAGCTTCGAGAGGGGAACGCAAACAAGCCGATTTCAGAGTACATTTACGCGGCGGTCTCAAGCTGGATCGTGTACCACTTTCACGACACGAGCGAAACGGCTGCCATGCGGCGAACGGGCTCGGTGCGCGACAATGAACGCTTTCGTCCCGATGCCGCCAATCTTGCCGCCTTTTTGTTCAAGTTGCGTGAGGAAGAAAAGGACACCTATAGTCTGATCGTCGATATGGTTCGCCTGGTGGCTCCGTTCCTTCAGGATTTCAAGCTGCGGCCCAGGAAGAGCAACGGCGACGAGATCATTGAATTGGAGTGGGAACAAAAGGACAGCGATTACCCCTTTCATGCCAGCCAGTTGTCGGACGGCACGCTGCGATTCATCGCCTTGGCCACGGCCCTCCTGCAGCCAAATCCGCCGGCGACCATTTTGATCGATGAGCCGGAATTGGGGCTGCATCCGCAGGCTTTGGACGTGCTGGCGAACCTCATTTTGCAGGCCCAGAGCCGAACCCAGTTGATCGTGTCCACGCAGTCGGCCCCGCTGCTCAATGCGTTCGAGCCGGAGCAGATCGTCGTAATCGATCGCGAGGAGGGAGCGTCTCGATTCCGACGATTGGACGCAGATGACCTGGCGGCGTGGCTGGCGGAAGATTACACCCTGGGCGAACTGTGGCAGAAGAACGTCTACGGCGGGGGACCCGTACATGAATAGGGTCGTTGCCGTCGTCGAAGGCCAGACCGAGCAAGGGTTTGTGCGGGACGTCTTGGCACCGCTGCTTGCCACCAAGAATATCTATATGACTGCACGGCTCGTGGGGAAGCCGGGGCACAAAGGCGGCGATTGCTGGTACACACGAGCCCAACGCGATATCCTTCTCCTGTTGCGGCAAGAAGCGGATACCGTAGTCACCACCATGTTCGACTTCTACGCGCTGCCTGACTCCTGGCCCGGTCGGACAGCCGCCCGACAAGCTCCGTTCGCCCAAAAGGCGAGCATCGTGGAAACGACCGTCAAGACGGACATCCTTCGTGAGCTCGGCACGTCGTTCGATGAAATCCGCTTTCACCCTTATATCCAAATGCACGAGTTCGAGGCGTTGCTTTTCTCCCAGCCGGCCACGATCTGTGCCGTGCTTCGTTCGCCTGCGTCGGTGGGAGCAATCCAAGCGATTCGCGACGAATTCCAAGATCCCGAACAGATCAATGACGACTCCGCGCCCTCGAAGCGACTTCAGAATCTATTTGCCGACTACCGAAAGCGGACCCACGGCCTAATCGCAGCGCAGCGGATGGGAATCGAGGTGATGCGAAAGAACTGTCCGCACTTCGCCGAGTGGCTGAGCCTGCTCGAGTCCCTAGCTGGACGCGGGACGATATGAAACAATCGCTCCTCAACCCATAGCAACTACGCAGTTCATTTTTCTCCCATGCTTTCCAACCCTACCGCCGATCGCCCGCTCTCGGTCTGGGAGCTGACTTCCCAGATCAAAGACCTGATGGAAGCCGCCTTCCCTGCCGTCTGGGTGACGGGCGAGGTCTCGAACTTCGCCCGGCCGCAATCCGGCCATTGCTACCTGACGCTTAAAGACGATCGGGCCCAATTGCGGGCCATCATGTGGCGCGGCGTGGCAGCCCGCCTGCGTTTCGACTTGCATGACGGACTAGAGGTGATTTGCCGCGGGCGGCTCGACGTCTATGCCCAGCGGGGCAGCTACCAACTGATCATCGAAGACATCCTGCCGCGGGGCATGGGCGTGTTGGAGTTGGCTCTCCGGCAACTGCGGGAGAAGCTGGCCCGCGAAGGGCTTTTTGACCCTGCCCGCAAACGGCCGCTGCCGCCGCACGTGCGGCGCATCGCCGTGGTGACCAGCCCGACCGGCGCGGCCATCCACGACTTTCTTCAGGTGTTGGGGCGACGTTGGCGGGGGGCCGACGTGCTGGTGGCGCCCGTCCGCGTGCAGGGCGAAGGGGCCGCGGGGGAAATCGCCGCCGCCATCGAAACCATCAATCGCCTGAACGAACGGGGCCTGGAACAGCGGCAAATGGGCATGCTCCCCTCCTTCCACCCCTTCGATTGCCTGGTCGTCACCCGCGGCGGCGGAAGCATGGAAGACCTGTGGGCGTTCAACGAGGAGCCGGTGGTTCGCGCCATTGCCGCTTCGCGAATTCCGGTCATTTCTGCCGTGGGACATGAAATCGACGTGACGCTTGCCGACTTGGCCGCCGACGTTCGGGCGCTGACGCCCAGCGAAGCGGCCGAGCTGGTGGCGCCGGCGGCCGAGGAATTGGCCGCCCAGTTGCGGCAGATCGAGCAGCGTTTGGCGGCGGCCTTGCGCGGGCGGGCCGAAGCGGGCCGGACGCGGCTGGATGCGCTCGCCCGCCATGCGGCCTTTCGCCGCCCCTACCAACACATTTTCGAGCTGGCCCGGCGGCTGGACGAATTGGACGCCCGCGCGGTGCGGGCCGTCCGCGGGCGGATGCGTTTCGCCCGCCAGCGGATCGACACCGTGGCCGGGCGGTTAGAGTCGCTCAGCCCCTTAGCGGTGCTGCGGCGGGGATACAGCTTGACCCAGCGCACGGCCGACGGTCAAATCATTCGTGCCGCGACGGAACTTTCGCCCGGCGAGGAGATTACCACCCGTTTCGCCAGCGGCCAGGCCATTAGCCGCATCGAGCGAGTGCTATGAGCATGTTCGAAGACTTGACCGACGTCTACGAGGCCATGATCGACTGGCCCAAGCGGCTGGCGCATGAGGAGCCGTTCTACCGCCGCTTGTTTGCCGAACATGGCGTCCGGAGCGTGGTCGATACGGCCTGCGGCACCGGTCGCCACGCGGCCATGTTTCACTCCTGGGGCCTACGCGTCGAAGGGGCCGACGTCAGTCCGGCGATGATCGATCGCGCGCGGGCCAACTTCGCTGAAGGAGACCGGTTGCGTTGGGTCGTACGCGGTTTCGACGAGCCGATCGCGCCGGGCGGATCGTTCGACGCGGCCGTTTGCGTGGGCAATTCGCTGCCTTTGGCGCCGGATGCCGCGACCATAGAACGGGCCATCGGGCAGATGCTGGCCGCCGTGCGCAGCGGGGGCCTGCTGATCGCGCACGCCTTGAACCTCTGGCGCTTGTCCGACGGGCCGTGCATGTGGCAGAAATGCCGGCTGGCCACCTTGAGCCAACGCGAAGTCCTCATCCTGAAGGGCGTTCATCGCGCGGCCGATTGCGGCTACGTGGAACTGGTCGTGGCTGAAGCCGCCAGCGGCGCGCTAGTGCGGAACGAGTCCGTGCGGTTTTGCGGGCTCGAAGCCGCGGCGTTGGAATCGATGGCCCGGGCAGGCGGGGCAAGCGAGGTGCGCTTCTTTGGCGGTTACAACGATGAGCCGTACGACCGCCCGACAAGCGCGGACTTGCTGATGGTGGCGATCAAGCCCGGCTAGCTGCAGAGTTCCGCGACCGCGTGGCACTCTTGCCAGGCCGTGAACTGCTGGGGATAGGCGTCGCGGATCTCGTTTCGCTGAATGGCCACGTCCGGCGGGGCGGTGAATCCGAGTTTCACCTTGTTGCCGCAGACCTCCAGCACTTTGACTTCGATCGAATGTCCGATTCGCACGCACTCGCCACTTTTTCGCGATAGCACCAACATCGGAACACCTCCTTGAGGAAATAACCAGCCTTCATTGGCTACCCGGCCTGGACGGCAACGAGTGCGCCTGCCCCTTTCCAATTGCGTTCGGGCACGGTCTGCGTCCCGACGACTTCCACACGGTTGTGAACTTCGATAACGCCGGGCACCTCGGCGACCGCCGCCTCAGCGAGCTGCTTCAGATGATAGCTGGGCACGCGTCCGCGCAGCGTAAGAATGCCGCCGGAGAACTCACACGAAACCTCGTGAAGCCCGGCCTCGGGGGACTGCCGCAACGTCGCCTGCGCAATGTCCGCAATCTCTTGAAACAACGTGGCAAACGGATTGGGTCGGTCCATTGCGGCAGTCGGCTGACGGCGAGGTGACATCGCATCACTCCTTGTTGCACATCAGATGTATCTACGTGGTAGGCTCAACTTGGGTTCTGTCGGGCGAGTCCATTCTCGCGACGAACACCGTGGTCCATTGTCGCGTCAGCAAAAGGGGAAACAAATCGAGAGATTGATGGTTTGTTGATCCGAAGATTTCCCCGCCCCGGCTCAGGCAATTCCTTACCGCCTGTGGGGCGTCAGCGCGCCGTGGCGCCGTGGGCGAGGAGAAGGCGGTGGCGGCCGCATTCTTGCCGCTGCCAACCATGGGCGAGAATTTCGGCCGATGGCATGTACACTTCCGCCGCAGCCATGTACACTGCTTCCGCTGCCCGGTAAACTGGAAGACGGAAAAAATGCCGGTGGAGGCGTAGCCCATGAGCGTTTCACCGATTCGCGTTCTGCTGGTCGAAGATGGTCCGGCGGACGCTCTCTTGCTGAAACACGCGTTGGCCGAGGCCTGCGAGGAATCGTTCCACGTAACCCACGTGGAGTTGATGTCGGAGGCGATCGACCGTCTGCGGCGCGAGTCTTTCGATGCCATCCTGTTGGATCTTTCCTTGCCGGATAGCCGCGGCCTGGAGACGGTGGCGCAGGCCAACGCCATGGCTCCGCACTTGCCCATTGTCGTGCTGACCGGGCTGGACGACGAAGTCGCGGCGGTTGAGGCCGTGCGCCGCGGCGCCCAGGATTTCCTTAACAAGGGGCAGGCGGACGGCCGGCTCTTGACGCGGGCGATCCGCTACGCCATCCAGCGCAAGCAAGCGGAGCAGCAACTCAAGGCGCTCAACGAAACGCTGGAACAGCGGGTGGCCGAGCGGACGGTCGTCGCCACGCGCCGTGCCGCCCAATTGCAGGCGCTGGCCGCCGAACTGACCCGCACCGAGCATCGCGAGCGCCGCCGCTTGGCGCAGATTCTTCACGACCACTTGCAGCAGCTTCTATATGCCGCCCGGCTGCACTTGAATACCTTGCGGCGCCACAATCCGGACGATCCCCCGGTCCCCGAAACCATCTCGCGGATCGATGCCCTGCTGAGCGAGTGCATCGCCGAGTCGCGGTCGCTGACCGTGCAGCTTTGCCCGCCGGTCCTTCACGAGGTCGGCCTGGGCGCCGCCATCGAGTGGCTGGGTCGGCACATGGGTCAGACCTGCGGCCTGACGGTCGAGACGGAAGTCGATCCGCAGGCCGAGCCGGAGAGCGAGGAGTTGCGGGTGTTGCTCTTCGAGGCGGCGCGGGAATTGTTGTTCAACGTGGTCAAGCACGCCGAGACCGGCTGCGCGCGGCTGTCACTGAGGGTGTTCGACGGCGGCGAACTCCGCCTGGTGGTCGCCGACGAGGGCGCCGGATTCGTCCCCGCAGAGCAGAAAGTCGAGAGTGATGCCACCGGCTTCGGACTGTTCAGTCTCCGCGAGCGGCTGGAATTGTTGGGCGGCCGGCTGCACGTCGAGGCGGTGCCCGGCCGGGGAACTCGGGTAAGTATCGTGGCCCCGTCCCGCAGCAGCAGTTCGCCCGGTGCACGTCTGCCCGGCGAGCGCGCGGCAGCCGCGACGGTCATTTCCGCAGGACCATCTCCATGACAACCAGTAACGGGATCAGGAACCATTCGCAGAAATACCGGGTTTTGCTGGTCGACGATCATCCGGTGGTCCGCCGCGGGCTGGCCGAGGTGATCAGCCGGGAACCCGATCTGGAAGCCTGCGGCGAGGCCAGCGACGTGCTGGAAGCACTCCGCGAAACGGAACGCACCAATCCCGACGTGGTGGTGGTCGACCTGACGCTGAAGACCGGCCACGGCCTGGAACTCATCGAGAAGCTCAGAAGCCGCGATCCCCGCATCAAGACCCTGGTCTCCTCGATGCACGATGAAACGCTGTTTGCCGAACGCGTCCTGCGGGCGGGGGCCATGGGCTACGTCAGCAAGCAGGAACCGCCCGAGATGCTCGTGGCGGCCATTCGCCAGGTGCTGCGCGGCGAGCTCTATCTCAGCCCGCGCATGACCAGCCGCCTCTTGCATCGCGTGGTCGGGGGCGCTCCGTCGCAAGAGGATCCCGTGCACGATCTCTCCAATCGCGAGATCGAGGTGTACGAAATGATCGGCCAGGGCCTGACGATCCAGCAGATCGCCACCCGCCTGCACCTCAGCCCGAAAACGGTGGAAACCCATCGCGAAAAGATCAAGCAGAAGCTGAATCTCAAGAGCAGCGCGGAATTGAACCGCCGGGCGGTGCAGTGGGTGCTGGAGCGCGGCTGGACCGCCTCCGAGACCGGCGACGGTGCCAAGTAGTTGTCCGCCGCCGCTCGTCACGATCTCCCCTCGCCCGGCACGGGGGAGCGGGGTCGGGGGTGGACCACTAAAGACGTTCTGGCCAGTTAGTCGTAGTTTTGTTCCACTTCTATCGTTCCTCAGAAGGCTGAGTTCCGCTATGCGGCCCGAACCCAGAGGGTTCCCAGCCATTAGCCGGTGGTTGAACGCAGCGATACCACCGGAACGAGGGCACGCGGCAACTCGCATCCCGGGGTGCCAGAAGCCCGCTGGCATCCCTTCGGGATGCGGGATGATTCGCGAGATGCCTTCCTTCCCGGTGGTGGCGCTGCGCTAACCACCGGCTAATAGCTGCCATCCCCGGGATGGATGCGGCGAACGTTGCTTTCTGAGAACCGGTGCGTCGGGATCGTCAAGTTCTGCCCAGCGGTGAGTTCGCCGCCGGAACCAAAGTGGCGGCCCTGATGGGCGGACTCGGCCGCGCGATCAACGGCAGTTACGCCGAGTACACCCGCGCACCAGTGAGCAACGTGGCAGTCATCGACCGCCACCAAGGTCGATGCTAATCCCCGCGGGCGACGTTCACCTTACCGACCCCGCAATCCACAGCGTCACCAGCAAAAAAGAGCAGCGCCAGCAGGAGAAACGCGCCCAGGATCACCCATGCCGCGGGCCGCGCCATATTCGTGGTCCACCCAATCCCCATCCGTTTCTCCACCCAGATCGCCGGATCATCGGGGTTGTAGTAGAACGTCCCGCCGCACTTCCAATACTTGTCCTCGGTTCGATCCCCTTGGGGCGCATCGCTCGGCGAGCCGCCGGCAGCGGCGAGCTTCTCCGCCTTCCGCATCTCAACCGTTCGTCTCATCACCCAAGCCAGAAAGTGGCCGCTGCTAACAAAAAGGAGAATGATGGCGCCAAAGATAAAGATCAACATGAATGGTGACATCTCGCCCGCTCGCGCATGAACGGGGAGGTAGCCTCCCAATACGGCAATCATCGTCGCGATGAAATACTCGATGCCAAGCACCAGCCAGCGCGTCGCCTGCGCCAGCCAAGCGAGCCCGCCGCTCCGCGATCCCTTGGCCGCCGTCCCCCTGCGAGGCATTCCGATCGTGCAAAGAAACCAGATCGATTCCACGAACGAGAGGGTGATCGCTCCGAGGACGAGCATTCCGAACACCCCTTGAAATGAACGGCTGGCCCAGCCATTCGCCTGACCGTTCATTCCCCAATGGATCGGAAATCGCTCGGGGATCCGGTCCCAGTTGCTGCGCAGATACAGGGCGGAGAGGCCGAGAATCACCCACGGACCAAGCCGGAGGACCGAAAGGGCCGTATAAGGAGCAAAGTGGTCAACATCACACTTTCTTCTTTTTCCTTTGAAAGTGCCGCAGGATGTCCGCAATCGTGCCTTGGTCCAATCCGCCGGACTGCGCTATGGCGATCAGCTCGCGAAGTCGCTTCTTGAAATCGGCCTCCACCGCCCTGGTCGGCCGCGGGCTGGTCCGGTCCCGCACCACGGCGCCGCGGCCTCGCACCAGCTCCAGCCATCCCTCCGCCGCCAGCTCCCGGTAGGCCTGCGCGACGGTATTGTGGTGGACCACCAGTTCCATCCCCAGTTCGCGGACGGTGGGCAGGCGATCGCCCGCTTTCAGCTTTTCCTCGACGACCAGGGCCCGCAGGGCATCGGCAATCTGCCGGTAGACCGGGGTGGTTGATTTCAGATCGATGCGGATCGTGAGGTCAGGGTCCATGCGCGGCTCTCTTGTCTTTTGTACATATACAATATACAATTTCCCGATCGGAGTCAAGGCCGTTTTTCGCAAGAAGGCGGCATGTTCTGGAAAGTCACCGGGCAGAGGGGAACGGCTGCGGACGGGGGACAAGAAACCCGCGCCACAAGGCGGCTACCGTCATCTCCACTTGTCCGTGTGCCACGACCGTCTTTTCCCCCTTCCCCCTTCCCCCTTCCGCCGTCCGCCTTCCCCCTTTGCTTCCCCCGCCCCTTGCAGTTTCCGATGCCCAAGGGTATGTTCGGGCGATTCATCTCGACCTCCTGGAGGGCATCAAAGTGACGGCAACGCGTATCGGCTTGCTCGGGTGTGGCTCGATTGGCGGTTTCCTGGCGCGGCACGTGCTCGCCGCGGACGCCGGCGACGCGATGGAACTGAGCTACGTGTTCGACACGGATGAGAAGCGATTGCAAAATATTCCGCCGCCGTGCCGCGTCACTGCCGAGGCCGACCTGTTTGCCCGGCCGGCCGGTCTCGTGGTCGAGGCCGCGCACGCCGATCTGGTCTGGGCCGTGGCCCTGCGGATCGTGGAGCGGTCCGACCTGCTCCTCTTCTCGCTCACCGCGCTGGCCGACGACGCCTTTCGGACGGCCCTGGAGCAGACGGCCGTCGCGCACCAGCGCAAGGTGTTTCTCCCGCACGGGGCCATCATCGGCATCGATGGCCTGGTGGACGCCGGGCCGACGCTCACGTCGGTTACGGTTACGACCACGAAAAGCCCCGCCAGCCTGGGTCTGCCGCCCGACAGCTACCAGGTGGTTTACGAGGGGTCGGTCCGCGGAGCCTGCCAGAAGTTTCCGCGGAATGTGAACGTTCACGCCGCCGTCGCCTTGGCCGGCCTGGGCTTTGATCGCACGGTTTCCCGCATCGTGGCCGATCCGGCCGTGTCGACGAACGCCCACCTGGTAGAAGTCGAGGGAACCGGCTATCGCTTCCGCATCGAGGTCAGCAGCGAGGCGGGTGGTAAAGTAACCGGCGCCTACACGCCGCAAAGCGCCCTGAATACGCTCCGCCGCATCTGCCGCGGCACGGGCGGCCTGCGCGCCATATGAGGGGCTCTAACAAAACGTACTCCTCACGCTCCGCGTGAGGCCAGTCCGAGCACAACGTTCCTCTCGCGGAGCGAGTGGAGTACATTAATGTTTTCGTTGTGTTAGAGGTCCTGAGTCTCCCCTCGGCCGACATTCCACACACGTCGGGGCGGCAGTACAACTGCCGTCCCAACAATCGCACGCAGGCCGCCTGCGCATCGCTTCGCAATCAAAAGATTTCGCTCAAAAAGGAGAGGTGTATGTCTTCCGCATCGGCAGTCACCGGTCGCTGGTCGGCCGCGGTGGGATTCTCATTGTGGGTGGCCATCGCGGCATCGTTGTGGATCGTCGGCCTGGGAAGCTCGGCTCGGGGGGAACCGGCATCGGCCCCGCGCGACTTTTCCGGCTGGCGCGGCGGTATCGGCATCACCTTCGGCACGCCGTCGCGCGACATCGCGGATGTCACCGAGATGGGATATGAAATCGCCTGGGGCAGCGACGATCCGCTGGCCGTCAAAACGCTCGGCGTGTCCGTCTTTCGCTACTGGAACAGCATCGTCGAGACCTCGCTGAAGGGGCCCGGGTATGACTTCAGCCGCATGGCGGACAAGAACGAAGCCGCCCGGCTGGCCTTCGACGCCTGGATGGAGCGGGCCTACGGCGTCAAGGGTCTCTCCCGCTACGCCCACGTGCGTTACGATCCCCAGGGAGCGTACGGCGACGTCTCCGGGAGCATGGATCTGTCGTCCGAGAACGAACTGGTGAAGCTCGTGATCGCCGGGCACATCGAGACGTTCGCGAAGGAGGGAATCGTCTGCGGCGGCATCGGTCTGGACAACGCCGGCCGAGTGCCGCGGGAGTTCCTCGAGGCCCTGGCCCGCCGGCTGAACGCCCGCGGCCTGGGCATCGCCGCCAACGGTTGCCCCGACCAGTACCTCCGCTACATCGACTTTTTCGGCAACGAAGGCTTCCCGTTTTCCATCAATTACGCCCGCCGGGCCCGCGCGAAAGGCCTGCGCGGCATCCTGGGCGAGTTCACCATGCAGCACCTCTCCGGCGGCGAGATGGAAGCCTACCTGAAAAACAAGCTCCCCAACGGCATTGTTTTTTTCGGCTACACCAACGGCGGCACGGCCGCCGGCGCCCACTACTCAATGTATTGCTACCGGCCCGACGTGTATAACCACCAGCGCTGGGTGCTGCGCAAGCTGGTCCCTATCTCTCGCGCCCTGCAACGCGCCGGCCGCCAGACGGACCCCGCCGCGAAGCTGGCATCGGCCACGGCACGCACCGGCCAACCCGCCGCGGCGCTGGCCGGGGTGGCCGTCAATGCCGAGGGCAAGGTGGAGGAGCAGAAGCGGCACGAGGCCGGCCTGGACGCCATCACGGGGCGCTCGCCGGAAACCTTGCCGCGGCTGGCCCGCTACGGGCGCGACGCCGCCCACGGCGTCTACCTCTTCGTCGATTCCGGGCGGCCGGAGCAAGTGGTCTGCGACGCCGAGAAGCTGGGCCTCCGCGCAGACACGCTGGTCTTCGACGAGTTTTCCGCTCGCCTGCTGGAGGCGAAACGCGCCCCGGGCACCCTGATTTTCAAGACCCTTGAGGGCCCGAGCGTGGTGCAGTTGGCCAGCGCGCCCACCGTGGCCCAAAGCATCCTGGCACGCATTGCGGAGGGCCTCCGCGCAGAGCTCACCCAGCGGGCGGCGGATCGCCAGTTGGGCATTCGCTTCCCACACAAAGCGTGGTCGTGGTTCTGTCAGCCCGGCCAGTGGGACGCAACCGTGGCCCGCACCGGCAAGGGCAGCCTGGCGCTGCTGGGCGGCTTCTACGCGGCTCCGCGGCCCCAGTGGAAATACTTCAACCGCCAAGGCGCGGCGCAGTTCGTCTCGCTCAACCAGACCGCGCCGCGGCCCATCGTCGTGCGCGGCTTCAGCAAGGCCCGCGAAGTCGCCGCCTCCGAGCCGGTGGTGCTCGACACGCCGGCCGCCCGGCGGCGCCACTTCGACACCCGCGAGGGCCACACCTACGCGATGCACCTCTACCTGGACTACCAGGACGGCCAGTGGCCCGAGGTGCATACCGTCCGCTTCTCGCCCGGCACGCACGACTGGGAGCAGCAGAGCATCCGCGTCGAGCCCACCCGTCCCGTGAAGACCGCCATGGTGCTGCTGGAGTTCCACCAGCCGCAGGGCGCCGCATGGTTCGACGATCTCTGGCTCTCCAGCGGCCAGCGGACGGAGCGCAACCTGCTCGCTGCCCCCGGCTTCGAGGAAGAGGATCCGGCCGCCATTCAGGCGCAGGCCATGAGCGCGGCCTATGAGCAACAGGTGCGGACGCTGCTCAGCTCGGTGGAAGCCGCCGCGAAGTCGGCCTCCCCCGCCAGCGCACTGCTGGCGCTTGGGAAGCAGGTAGACGCCCTGGCCGCCTCGGTGACGGGCCAGGGTCTGGCGGCCTACTTCCCCCGCGAGCTCCGCGACCTGGACGACGCGCGGGAGAAGCTCCGGCTCTGCGTGCGGCTGCTGGCGGCACGACCGTGAGTTTCCCCCGCCCGTTTTTCGGGAGAGGCATCGGCGGGTGAGGGCGGCCCGTGAACCGGCCAGCCAACTGATTTCTATTTCTTGCCCGGCACGAGTTCGAAGCGTTCGTAATAGACAGCCTTCACGTTCTCAAGGTTGGTATCGGCGTTGGCGAAAATTCGGTCGTTGCGGTGCGGCACGAAGGTGCCCATGTCGAGCCATGCATATTGGTTGCCGGGCACCTTCCGGGCGGTAAAGGTGGCTACGGCGTGGTACTCTTTGGTTTCAGCGTTGTAAACGCCGACCGACAGCGCGCCGCCGGCATCGCCCACCTTTTTCAGCCGCACCCGTGCCCGCAACAGGTACGGGCGGCCCGGCTCCAATTGGTCCATCGGAATCTCGGCCCCTATGGACCAATCGCGACTGCCGCCGGGCTGCCGGGCGGCAAATCCACTTTCCGCCAGCGGATCTGCGACGGTCTCCGGATTCATCTTGCCCAAAAAATTGGCAAGGCCCATATTGCTGACGTCGAGCACGATCGTTCCCGGGGCCACGTCTTTCAGACGGAACCGCCCCGTCCACGCCCGCCATTTCATGAGCTTGGCGTCAAAACTCGCCTCGGCGTTGTCCTCGCTGAGGTAGTGGACGCTGTTCTCCTTGGCAACGGCGACGAACTCGGCCAGTGCCTTCCGGTAGGCTTCACAGTCGGCGCTGCCTTGGGGGCCGAGTTCCAGGCGAGAATAGAGCGGGGCCACTTTGGCCTGCCGAACCCGTCGCGCCAGCTCGATTTCCTTCGCCAACCCTTCCGCGTCCCGAAAGCAAGCCAGCGCCTCATCCACGAACTGGCGATCCAGGAAGTTCCATCCGTCGCGCAGTTTGGGATCTTTTCGAATCTTCTGTCCCATCTTCCAGCGCAGTTGCTGGTATTTCCACATCGGCTCGGCCGTCGCGCCGAAGTATCCATACACATAATCCTTGATCAACGCCTGGGTGTCGCGGCGGCTATCCCACAACTGTTTGGCCCAAACCCAGGCCCGCAGGGACGCGTCGTCGGAGCCCGGCCCCGCATAGTCGCTTTCCAGCATCACGCCGCCCACCCGGTTCTCGGCATAGGTCCGCAGGTTTTCCGCCGTCACCTCCATGTTGGGAACGATCCACGGAAAGGCGTGAAAATGCACCACGTAATCCCAGATGCAGATATCGGCTCCCATCGCGCTCCACCCTTGCAGGGCCGTGTAGAACTTGTCCTGTTCCGAGATCGACTCCTTGATGCTCAAGCACGGATACTGCCAGTTATGCGAATCCGTGCACAACGTGATCATCACATTCGCACGCGGTTTGGTCTTCTTGGGCGGCAAGAAGGTGCTTCCATACGCCAGGGTCGCGATTTTTGCCTTCGGGTAATCCTTCTCAATGGCCTCGGCAATCTGGTTGACGAAACGCACGAGCGGTCCCGCCGCCGACCCTTCCTCGTCCTCGATCGGTTTGCAGGTCTTGCACTGGCAAAAATCGCAGTTGCCGTCGTTTTGCGACACGCTGATTATGTCGCACTTGGGATTTTGCTTCAAAACCTCCCGGACCTTGGCAATGCTCAGTCTGAGCACGTCGGGGTGGGTCAGGCAGAGTTGGCTGGGGTTGCCGCCTTCCTCGGGCGCTATGCGTTTGCCGTTCCGCAGGGGAAAATACTCGGGATGGCTGGCGAACTGCTTCGGCGGAATGATCGACGAAAACGTATGCACGAACCAGCCCGGCGCGGACTGAATCGTGCCGCCATATTCATCCCCAAGGGCGACCCCCGTGGTGCGATTGCGCAGCGACCACTGCGGAGAGTGCGCATCCCAAAGCATCATCAGGCGCTCGGAGAGCGGTGGAACGAAGGACCGTGCTACCGGCTGGAAACTCAGCGTCGACTGCCGAGGAATCACCTGGACCTCGCTGGTGTACCAGCGGCATCCAAGATCCTCCTCCAGCAGCGCCAGTACGGCGTAGACCGGTCCGCGCCGCCGGCCACCCACCAGAAACAGATTGTCGTCTTGGGTGGCAATGGCATAACCTTCCTCTCCCAGATCGCGCTTCATCAACTCCGGAAGGCTTTTCTTGAGCAATTGGGTGGCGCCAACCGAGATCACCTTGGAAGCGGGGGTGGCGGCGTTTTCTTCGGCCACTGCGAACGGGGCCGTCGTGATGGCCGTCAACCAGCGGGCCAGTTCAGCGCCGGCCGCCCGCTCTTGGGCACTGGCGCCGGCCGGTATGAGGATCACGTAGTCGGTCTTCCCCTCGTTGGCCAAAGTGAGTATCGGGCCAACCGTGCCTTTCGGCGCCAGGGCATTGACCCATTTGGCATGTGGCTGGCTCGACGGCCGCGTCAGTGGCTCGCCCGCCAGCAGCGTCCCGCCGCTTACGGTCATTGCCAGCAATAAACCCCAAACCGCAAACATTCGTCGAATAGGCATCGTATGGTCTCTTTCCCTTTACGAGTTGGGGTTGTGCCCGAACCTTATTGGTTTCCCAGGACGACACTCGCCGGAGCAAAAGCCTCCAGCGGAACAATGACCGCGCCACCGGTGACCGGAATCGGCGAGCCCTTGGGCCGGCCTCGCAGGTCAACAGGTTGAACGCTCGCAACCTTCATGTTCGAAGGCAGCCGAACGGTGCAGTCGTCCTTCCGGCCTGTTTGCTCCCACAGCCGCAACAGCGTTCCCGGCCCGTCCGGGTTTGGACCAAAGGCCGTGACCGCCACGCCGGCGCGGGAAAGCTCCAAACCGCTTTGCACGACCGGCAACGCACCCGCCGGGCCGTCGGACTCGGCGGCGAGCAGTGGCGTGCGGGCCTCGATGCCCGGCTGGTACAAGCTTGCGCCTCCGTCGTATTTGTCGAAAGCCCACAATCGCACGCGGGAGGAGAGCGATCCGCCCCACCAACTGCGGAAGTTCGTATGGTACTGGTTGTTGAACAGGTTTACATAGACGCGGGCCTGCTTGGGAACGAAACGGCGGCTGTAGCGCATTATGCCGGGCTCGCCCAGACTCACCAGCGGCGAATCGATCGGACACAAGCCGACGCCCGCTCCCGAAGGGTCGGTGACCGTCATGCCGCTGTTGAGCCACAACAGGTGTGAGTTGCAGCCATTGATGGTGTCGGCAACCGCATCGACGATCGAGCCAAGGCGACCGAGTCGGAAGGTGGGCGGATCGACCTTCAGAGGCAGACAAATCCAGCCGGCCTCGGGCCAGCCGTCGGCTTTCTTCTCAAAGGCCACGTCCAGGTCGGCGACCGGCAGATCGCGATACAGTGTCAGCGTAATGGAAACCGCATGAGGGAGCTTCTCCGTTGCGGGCGTCGACATGATGGCCGATACGCTCGCCGCCGACTTCACGATCCGCAGCGTCATGTTGGCCGCGGTGGTTGCGCGATACGGCACGTCCGGCACGCCCGTCTTGGCGATGGCGGGGGCGGCGAACATCCACTCGGGAATAACGAAGGCACGGACATAATCGTCGACATTCTTCTTGCCGAAACGTTCGTAGAGATATTGCCCAAACCCCACCGGCGCCGACGGGTCGACCAACTCGCGTCCCGAGCACTTGTCGATCAGACTGGCAATCGCTCCCCGCGCCGGATCGAGTCTGGCCTTGAACCGCGGGCTTTCGAGCGTAGCCGCTGCGAGATCGGCCGCCAACCCATTCGCCGACGGCGAGGCCGCGCCGGCAACGTAGGTGCGGTATCCCAAGGAGGGAACGTCTTTGGCCAGGAAATGAATCGTCTGACCGTCGACGCCAACGGGCGTTGCCTGGCCGTCATCCGCGGATTTCAGTCGTGTAAAACGATTTGCTCCGGCGGTTACGGTAACCATGCCGCTTCGCTTCCACGGCAAGGGATTGAAGACCACGATCCGCTCTCCGTCGACTTTGACATGATTAGCAAGGTTCTTGAGCTCCGCCGACAGCAGAGGCTCGATCAACGACCGAGCGTCCTTGATGTACGCTTCGTGTTCGTCCCAAGACGCCTCGCAACGCCGATAGTTGGCGTCCAGGCCCTTGGCCAACAGATCGTCCCAGGCCTTGCCATAGACCAAGTTGATAATGCTTTGCGTTGCCAATCCCCAGGTGTGCTCGCCGTAGAGCAAGCTCTTTTCATAAGCCGCTCGAATAGTGTCTCGCGTGTCGGCCGCGTCGAGGCCCCAGCCCTTCGACAGCGTGCCAAGGCTCTCCGCCGCACCGATCATGGGGCGTATATGTTGGGCGATCTTGCACCCGGCCGGCGCGCTCATCGGTCCGTGGATCCACATGTCGGGCATGTCGCCGCGGACGACAGGCAGCACAGGCTTCTCCGCCATGATTGCGTCATAGAAGTCGGACAACTGCCCGATTCTTACCTTCGCCTTCGGCGCCTGTTGTTTCAGGCTGGCCAATACCGCCTTGACGTGTTCCGGCGGCGGCGGGCCACAGTTGTCACTGGTGTGCAAAAGCGCCAGCCAGGTCGCATGGGGCCAGCCTGCGGGAGGCATCGGCCAGGTGCCGTAGGTGTGCGTATACATCGTCATCAGACGGGAACCGTCGGGCCCCTGCCACCAAAACAGAATGGGGAGGGCGGCTGCCTGATTAGCGTCGTTGCAGCCGATGTGGAGGAAATCAACGCCCGCATGTGTGAGCAGGGTTGCCAACAGCCACGTGTGGCAGCAAACGTCGGTCATTTTCGCGCCGCGCGGCAACTCCAGGCCGTAAGCGCGCGTCAGGCGGGACGAGAATCCCAAGCCCCGCACCAACTCCTCCAGCCCCAAGGTTTCGGTATGCGTGCTGAAGGGCAGTGCGTGGACGGCCAGGTTTCCAGCGCGGAAGGCCTGCTCAATCCTCTTCTTTCGCTGGGGATCCTGGCCCGACCACAACATTTGCGCCATCGGCCAGCCCGGCACCGTCCAGACGAATTGCTGATCCTTCGGCAGGTCGCGGTTCTTGTCGATTGCCGCGAGCGTCCGATCGATCATGGTCGTGCGATACTCCTGCACCACGTCCTTCGCCATCGCCGTGTAGCCGATGTCGAAGTGCGACTTGAAGACCACAATGATTTCTTTCAGACTCGACGGCGGATTGCTCGTCGGCCCATCAGCCGCCGCGACACTTGTCGCGGACAAGGCCCAAAGTCCAAGAGCGAACATCATCGCGGTCCCGAAGCATCGCCGATCGTGCATGGCATCCTCCTGTTGTCAATCGATGGGGCACCCACAATCGCTAGCGATTATAGAAGCCGAACGCGCCTCTGTCAAAGCAAGCGGGTGCCCCCGATAGCTTGTCTATCGGGGCGGCGCAGCCGCAAGAGGCTCTTTCACGATGGTCGTATTCCGCTTGCCCCCGTCGGCTGTCTCCCTTCGTCACAAGCGTCCTCCGGCGTCGATTCCATCTTTCTGCATTGGATGTGCTACGGCCTTGGTGGGCGTTGGCCGGAAGATCCGCGGCGGCATGGTGTATATTATACACTCCTCGGGCCATTTGTACATCATCGACCGCTCTGGTACCATGATGAAACCTCGTCGCCGGCGTCGAACGGAGACCTGGCGACTAAGACCATCGAGGATTGTCTTTTGGAGGTGCTTGATCATGACCTACGCTCGCACGACGACGAACGGAATGATGCGTAACCGAAGCGTTTCGCGACGCGCGTTTCTACGCAGCTCTGCCGGGCTGGCGGCCACCGGGCTGGCAGCGCCGTACTTCCACACGTCGGCGGGGCTTTGCGGGCCTCCCATGTCGCCGAACGATCGCCCGCAAATCGGTTGCATCGGGGTGGGCTGGATCGGCGTGTACGACGTGGCGTCAGCCGCTCGCTACAGCGACGTCGTGGCGGTCTGTGACGTGGACCGCTTGCGCGCCGAGGCTTCTTCGAACGGTGGCAAGCGGGCGATCTTCGACGACTATCGCCGCTTGCTCGATCGCAAGGACATCGACGCGGTAACCATCAGCACGCCCGACCATTGGCACGCGCGCATCGTCATCGACGCGATCAAGGCCGGCAAAGACGTCTTCTGCCAGAAGCCGCTGACGCTGACGATCGACGAGGGAAAGATTCTCTGCCGGGTCGTGAGAGCATCGGATCGCGTGGTCCAGGTGGGCACCCAGCAGCGGAGCAACGATCCGAATCCCGCCATCCCGCCGGTTGATTTCGACCGCGGCAACGGAAAGGAGTTATTTCTCACGGCGATTGCCCTGTGCCAATTGGGCCGGATCGGCAAGATTCGCCGCGTCACGTGCGCCATCGGCGGCGGCCGCGTTGGCGGCCCTTTCCGCAAGACGGCCCCGCCGCCGGAGTTGAACTGGAACCTGTGGCAAGGCCAGGCGCCCGAGCACGAATACATCAAGGAACGCGTACACGGTTCGTTTCGTCTGTGGTGGGAATACGCCGGCGGCATCATGGCCGATTGGGGTGTTCACCACGTGGACATCGCCCAATGGGCCATCGGCATGGATCGCGCCGGCCCGCTCACGGTCGAGCCGCTGCGGGTCGTCTTTCCGACGCCGATGCACAACGGATACGCCGTGCGCGACGATTGCTACAGCACGCCGACCGAGTTCCTGGTGAAGTGTACGTTCGCCAACGGTGTCGAACTGTTCATCCGGCACGACACCGACAACGGCATCTTGTTCGAGGGCGAGAAGGGCCGTTTCTTCGTCAACCGCAACCGGCTCAGCGGAAAGCCCGTCGAGCAGCTCTCCCAAGAACCGATTCCCGAAGAGGTGCTGCGAAAACTTCGCAAAGGCAAGAAGCCGAACACGCACATGGGCAATTTCATCGCTTGTACCCGGGACCGCACGGAGCCGATTTCGGACGTGTTCACGCATCATCGCGCCGTGACCACCTGTCACCTGGCCAACATCGCGATGCGCTTGGGCCGCAAGTTGACCTGGAACCACGAGACCGAGCAAATCATGGGCGACGACGAGGCCAACAACTGGCAGGTCCGCGCGCAGCGCAAGGGATTCGAAGTTTGCGGATGAGCCACGATCGGCCTGGGGATCGGGTGCCACAGTTGGCTTGCAATCTGTCGGGTGCCACGGTTGGCTTGTCCAACCGTGCCTCCGCCTGTGCTCGTTCGTTCGTCGATCCGTAGCGTAAGCGTCCTCCGCCTTCGATTCCATCTCCCCTCGCCCGCAAGCGGGAGAGGGGCCGGAGGTGAAGGCTGGCAAGCTTCTCCCCTCGCCCGCAAGCGGGAGAGGGGCCGGGGGTGAGGGTTGGTGCTGTCTTCGCCCGGGTGCCCCCGATAGCTTGTCTATCGGGGCGGCGCAGCCGCAAGAGGTTTTTTCACTATGATCGTGTTTCCGCGTTCGGCCATTTATTCCGTCTCCCCTCGCCCGTTTGCGGGAGAGGGTCGGCGTGCAGGAAGGTAGCCCACCAAAAGTTTCAAAGCACTGGCCCTGTCAGGGCCGAGTCGGCGTGGTCTATCGCTAATGATGGAACTCAACGTTATACTGGCCGTGTAACGTTCAATTCTGTTTTCGGGGAGTGGCAATGTTGCCCCGCCGATTTCGTCTTATCCTCTACCGCTGGATTAGCTTGGCTTTGTGCGGCATCGTTGCCGCAACAGTCCTCGCCGTCTTAGGCCCCTTTTTGCGACGCCTCTCCGCGCCTGCGTCCAATCGACTCTCAGAACTCGACCCGATCGCTACCGTTTTGGCGTTGGCGATGCTCGTAGGCACTGCTTGCTGGTTTGTGGGGCAGGATCGGTGGCGCGGATTCGTCGGAGCACGATTCTTTTTTACGTACCCGCCGCTTTGGGTGGCGGTATTTGTCGCGCTGGGCGTGCGGTTAGGCACACGCATGACGTTCGAGGGGGTTGGCGCCGTCGAGTCGCTCGTTGAAGACATTAAATGGTTCGGCGGAGAGGTGCCGACGGCGATATGGATTACACTACTGCTGCTGGTGGGCGGGCTAGTGGTCGTTCCACTCGGCCCCGACATTGTCGCCCTTCTGCGAAGGTTCCGGAATATCGGCTCGCGCCTCGGACACCGAGCACGGGCAAGCACCAAGGAACTTCAATGAACTACGCGTTTGGCTGCGCAATGATTCTCCGGTCGACACGCCAGCCCTGGACCTTTTCCACCACGATGACATTGCACGGCGAATGGCTGAACGTCTTCATAACGACGACGCTCCGACCATGGCTTTAATCGGGCCCCTTGGTTCCGGAAAGTCGACTATTTACGAACTTGTGGCTCGCCGCTTGCAAACCATGCGGAACGTGCGACTTATCCACGTGACGCTCTGGCCATTCGACTCCGCCGAGGCGGCGGTGCGAGGCATTCTGCGGGCGATCATTGAGGAACTCGGACGCCAGGTAAACGTCTTGCCCCTTGTCGGTTTCTCCGAAGACTATATCACGGCCATTGAGAAGAGCGCGGGGGCCTACGGCGGCATGGCCCGGATGCTTCGCGGGACGTCGGACCCTGAGAAGATAATACAGCAATTGTCGGAGATCGTCTGTGCGGCCGGCCTTCGCCTTGTTCTTTGGATTGAAGACCTTGAGCGATTTTCCGGGGGTAGTCAACTTGAAGGTGACGCTCGCGACGAACGCGAGGTTGAACGTCTGGGCCCGATTCGGGCGCTTCTGTATCTGCTCGATCGTTGCCGAGAAGTGTCCATTATTGTGTCCGATACGTCGTTGCGGACACGGTTCGACATTGGAAAAATTGCAAGATTTGTCGAGCAACCGCCCCGGATGGAAGCCGAGTCGGTATGGAAGTTTACCGATCTAATTCGCACGCAATGCCTCAACGGTTACCCGGTGGCCGTAATTGACCCAACCGCGCCGCAATTGCGACAAGCCTTTGTACCGGTGCAGGACTCGAGTCGGCTCAGAGAGTGGCTTTCCGAATTTCGCGACGGAGATGATCATGACGTTCTTGGGGCGATGGTGCGCGTTCTTGAAACCCCTCGCGCGCTCAAAGGGGCGCTTAGGAGCACATTGGAGACATGGGAGATAATGCCCGGCGAGATCGATTTCGATCCAGTGCTGGTTGCTTCTGCATTGCGCGAGGCCCGCCCCGATTTGTTCGCCCTTGTCAGCGACCACGTCCATCTATTTCGTTATGGACTGCGCGACCCGTTTTCACCCGCTGATCAGGAGGGGAAGCCACACGCGGTTGTTGATCGCATCGACAAACTGCTCAAACGCGAGGACGAACGGACTGCGGCGGCACTTCGCGAAATGCTTCACTTTGTGTTTCCAAAATATCCGCCGAAGGAAGGTCAAAAAGAGAATACGACATATCCGCCCGGTCACGATCAAAAAGAGACGGAGTATGTCTCGCGCCCACAAGCGATGTTTGTCGACCGTCACTGCGACTATTGGCAACGATTTAAGGCGCCAACCCAGGTTTCCGAGGCAGAAAGCGATCAATCGGCGTTGGCGAGCATTGTTGCGTGGCGCAGCCGAAATGCCAGTGATCTCGTCGAGCGGGTTGTCGATCCACAACGTGGCCGTCAAATCGAGAGTTTTATCGGCCAGTTTCTCCCCAGCGACCTATGCCGACTTCTCGGCGAGGTTGCAGACCGAGCGAGCAAACAATCCGCTGAAGGATGGGAGCATCGAAGTCATGCGCCGGGCATCGCATCGGTCTGGGCGATGATGCTTATTAAGCGACCCCAAGAAGATGCGGTGCATCGCGCGGTTGTGGAAATTGTCCAACGCAACGCGCCGATTCACCTGCCGCTCGTCAACGACGTCGCCTACTTCTTCGCGGGAAGCAATCCGCGGATCCAGCGAGTCATGTCGGTTGCTCAACAAGAAGACGTTAGGCAGCAACTGCTGGATGCGCTGCCCATGAACTTCATCGGCGACGGAGCGGAGGAGCGATTGGCCAACGCCCTGAGGGGCGGATCGCCGTGGCTAATCCGCTGGATAGCGTACGGCGATCGAGATGTTCACACCAATCTCCCCTTCAGCCGCTGGCCCGAGTTTTCGAGCGCCTTGCTAACTCTGGCTGAAACCAAACCTGCAATTGGAGTTCCGCTCGTCGTCGGTCTGGTTGCGAAAACCGAGATGAAGTCGATACTTCGTGAGGGCCCCACTGGTGAGGTAGAATCAGGGAGAGGATGGGTCGGGGAATTCGATGTTGAGGCCGCGAAGCGGCTCTTCGACTATCACCACCTTTTGCGCGTGCTTTCCAAGTTCGAGGTGCCCGACCATCTTGACGAGCAAATGAAGGCGAGCTGCCTCGCAGCGGTCGACGCGGCTCGGGCGATGTAACCTTTTGGAAAGCGAGGGCAACAGGCAGGAAAATTGATCACGGCCACCTTTTGGGTCGTGCGTGATCTGGGCGCAAGCGGCGGCGAAACGACGAATAACACCAGATGCCCCATTCCTCTCTGCGGTGACAGTTCCGCAGCCGAAACGGCCGCACGTTCTATGTGCTGAGGGTCGTTCACGACCCTTGGCCGCCGAAGGCGGTATTAGGCAGCACGCAGGAAACGAAATACCCACCCGATCCCAGTCCCACCGTATCATCAAGGGGTCGGCACTGTGGCGCGGGTAGACCAATTCCTGTGTGCTGCCTTAGGCCCGGGCGTTCACCCCGGGTTGGCGAGAACGACCACCCCGCCCCGTTTTCTCCCCTGTCCGCCGCCATGGGCGGCGGACAGGGGAGAAAACTCAAAATGATGCGAGGTGACGGCCATGAGAACCCGTGCTGAAGCACGGGCCTATATACCGCCTGCGGCGGAAATGCCCGTGAACGGGCATAAGAGCAGCCTGACACCGTCCCGTCGCCATGCCGGATCGGACTCTGGAAGAAGCATTGCAAACGACTGCCCCGGCCGAAACGCGGACTTGAAAGCGGGCCAAACGGTTGATATGAAGGGGGACGGCGGAAGGGGACTTCGGCAAGCGCGGTTCGGCTGTAACAGTATAGCTTCCCAACCCATGAGTTTGTCACGTGCCTGCGTTGGTGGCAAGGCGACGGGACGTTGCGGTGGGCGCGAGGTGCGGCTTCTTGGGGGGCGGTGTGGCATCGCGGGGTG
>Ga0181520_10001868_pt1 | contig 41367 bp, 32 predicted proteins | sample PEATcosm2014_Bin_29_FD_132451 | JGI IMG/M metagenome (GOLD analysis project Ga0181520, IMG submission 132451) | Peatland microbial communities from MTU Mesocosm Facility, Houghton, MI, USA - PEATcosm2014_Bin02_30_metaG | ecosystem: Environmental > Terrestrial > Soil > Wetlands > Peat | place... | reverse complement strand
GAGCTTCCATGCGTCCTCCGACTCCTTCCACGCCTTGTCGAGCAGCGTGTACTGCTCGCGGCGCGTATCGCGCATCCTGGGGTTGGTCAGGCCGCGCTCACCCACCCAGATGCGGTTCTGGGATTCGCTGATTCTGAGAAGCGAAGACACGCTCGGCAGGCAGTCCTCGCCTATCTCGTTAAGCCCTTTGAGCGCGCCTCCAAGGCCCAGAAGGCCCGTCACCCCGATGAGCACGCCGATCAGCGCGACGATGACGAAGCCGCCCGTCAGTTTCGTCGCCAGTTTGAACTTGCTTAACATGCGCTTTCTCTCCTTTGTCTGTCTGAGTGGCCGATGAAGACGGCGCGCGACTTACGACTCAGGCTCGGCGGGGGCGCTCGTCAACTCTTGACACAGCGCCACCGTGTCCGGTGTAGCGAGCACCTTGTCGATGTCCAGCAACAGCTTCACGCGGCCCTCGGACTTGCCGATGCCGAGGATGTAGTCCGTGTTCACATCGGCTCCGAACGACGGCGGGTCTTCGATGTCCTGGGCGGGAATGTCCAAAACCTCCGAAACCTTATCCACCACCACGCCGATTTCGATCCCTCCGGCCTGGACGACGATGATGCAGCTCTCGTCTGTCTGCGCGATCGCCTCCATGCCGAATTTCAGGCGCAAGTCGACAATGGGGATGACCTTGCCACGCAGGTTGATGACCCCGCGGATGAACTCCGGGGTACGGGGCACGGGCGTGATGACCATCATGCCGATGATCTCGTGGACCTTGAGGATCTCGAGGCCGTACTCCTCATCGGCCAGGAAGAAAGTGAGAAACTTCCCCCCTGCGTGGGCATGACGCCGGTCTTGTGCCTCCATGCCCGACGCAGGTGCGGCGCCAGGCTCGGATGTGGTCTGTCTGTCTGCCATACGTCTCCCTCCTCTGCGGACGAAACGTGGTGACTACGCGAGCGTGTCGCAAAGCGCCCCTCTGTCGGCTTCGGCGGCGAGCGTCGTGCGGGCGAGCGCCGAGACGCCCGAGGCGTCCAGGATCAGGCCCACGCGACCGTCGCCGAGGATCGCCCCGCCGGAGATGCCTTGCACTCGCCCGATGCCCTCGCTCAGCGATTTGGCCACGACCTGCTGCTGGCCCATCAGTTCGTCCACGAGCAGCGCGTAGCGACCGTCCGCGTCGTCGACGACCACCAGCAAACCCTCGGTCGGGTCGGTCACCGCGCCCTCGATGCCGAAGAGCCGGTGCACCCGGAACATGGGCATCAACTCGTCGCGCAACATGACCATCTCGCCGCACTCGGCGATGGTGCTCAGCGAGCCGCGGTCGGGCCGGAAGCTCATGTAGATGCTGACGGTGGGCACGATGTAGCGCTCCTCGCCGACCCTCACCAACATGCCGTCAGTGACCGCAAGGGTCAGCGGCAGCCGGAGCGTGAACGTGGAGCCCTCGTTCGGAACGGAGGCGATCTCAATCCGTCCGCGCAGGGCCTCGATCCCGCGCTTGACGACGTCCATGCCGACCCCGCGCCCGGAGACGTCGGTGACGCGCTCCGCGGTCGAAAAGCCCGGCTCGAAGATGAGGTTGAACACCTGGGCGTCGGAGAGACCTCGGTCCGTTTCGATTAGGCCGCGGTCGAGCGCTTTCTCGACGATTCGGTCCCGGTTGAGGCCTGCGCCGTCGTCCTGCATCATCACCACGACGCTTCCGCCGGCGTGACATGCGGAGAGGCTCACCGTCCCCGAGGCAGGCTTGCCGATCCGTTGGCGAACGTCCGGCGGCTCGATGCCGTGGTCGACGGCGTTGCGGACCATGTGCATGAGCGGGTCGGCGATGATGTCGACCATGTTGCGGTCGATCTCCGTATCATCGCCTTCGGTCACCAGGGCCGCCTGCTTGCCGCTCTTGTGCGCGGTGTCGCGGACCAGGCGGCTCATCTTTTGGAAGGTCGCCTTGAGCGGCACCATCCGCATGGACATGCTCAGGTCCTGCAGCTCGCGCACGATCTTGCCGCTATGTGTGATCTTCCGGAGAAGCTCGTGGTGCCGGCCCTGGATCACGGTCTGGTCCTGGGCCAGCATTGACTGCGCGATGACGAGTTCGCCGACGGTCTCGATCAGCCGGTCGAGCCGGTCGGTGCGCACTCGCACCGAGGCCTCCGCCGCAGCCGCCGGGTGAGAGGCGGCCTGCTGCGTCCGCAGGGCCTTCGCCACATCCGGCAGGGACGCCGCCTGCGCCTTGACCAGGGCCACGCCGATCGGCTCGCCGGCCAGGGCTTCTGCGACCGCTTCGACACTCTCTCGCGAGGCCTTCCCCTCGGCCACGAGCAGGTCGCCCAGGCGTGGCGGTGCGATGTCGTCACTCGCATCCTCGGAGACGCCGTGAGCCTCCGGGTCGTCCAGCACCTGCATGAGGGAATCGCAGTCGGGTGGCACGGCGAAGCTGCCGTCGCCGAGGCCGGCTTCCACCGATTGCAGGAGCGCCTTCAGCACGTCCACCGAGCGCAAGGCCAGGTCGGCGTATCCGCCGCGACATCGAATCTGGCCGTCGCGGATACGACTGAGAAGAGACTCGGCCCGATGGGCCAGGCGCGATACCAAGTCGATTCCGAGGAAAGCCGATGTCCCCTTGATCGTGTGGAAGGCGCGGAAGACCGTGTTGACCGCTTCGGAGTCGTCCGGGTCGGTCTCGATAGTGAGGAGCGCAGCCTCGGCGCCCTCGATGTACTCTCGGCTCTCCGTCACGAAGTCGCGCAACAAGGAGGCATCGGCATCCGCAGGCAGCATCTGTGTGTCGGTAGGATCATCGTAGGGCGGCTGGCAGGCTGAACCGAGCAGTGTGGGGGAGGGCTGATCGAAGTCTGGGATGGTCGGACCAAGTCTCGTTGCGACTGTCGGGAGCGGACTGATCGTCCCGAGCGGCTCCCCGTCCTCGATGGCATTCGCTGCGGCTTCGAGAAGGGAGGCCACATCGGACAGGCTCTCGGCGGCGGCATCGGGCTGCTGGCGCGCCTCAGCGATCTTGTCGGCTGCCTCGACGATGAGTGCCGAAGCTCCATGTCCCGGAAGGCCGGCAGCGACCGCGCGCAGCATTGCTTCCGCGCGCGCAAGTCCCTCATCATCGTTCAGCTCAAGTTGCACCAGCAGTGCCGACGCCTCGTCCAGCGTCGGTGCCGGACCCTTCGCGTTCGCTTCTGCAACAGGCCCGGCGCACGGCGAGTTGCCAAGGTCCCTCAGTAACGCGTCCACGGCCTGCGTCAACGCTTCCGCCTCCGCCTGTCCACACTCAGCCGCGCAGTAAGCAACGGCGGCGCGCAGGGCATCTGCCGCACCACCGAGCGCGCCGGCGGCGTCTCCGACGCTGCCCTCGAACGCCGCCTGCAGGGCCGTGAGAACGGCGCGTAAGGCGGTCTCCAGAGGTTCCGGGGCATCTGGCCCTGCCTCAAGCGCCTGCTCGATGGCGGCCCCGACACTCGCCAGGACGTCGCGGTTCTCCGGTGCAAGGCCACTGAGATCACCAGCCGCTTGTTCCAGAACCTGGATGAGAGTTCGGTCTACCCGGCCCATGTGTGCATCCTTCAGGTCGCTTCAATGGTGACGCGTGGAGCGGGCGTCGCCCGTCGCCGTCCAGGAGGGGCCGGATCTACGAGACCGCCAGTCGTATCGGCGGTCGAAGTATCCGGCCCCAGCCGTCGCGCGGAGTGAACGGCAGAGGCCTACCCACCGCAGGCGGGTCAGAGTGAGGTGCCGTTAGTCGTCCCCCTCCCGGTACGGGAGGGGTGCCCGCGAAGCGGGCGGGGTAGGGCCGTTGTCGTTCTCTGTCTGCGCAGAAGAGCCTACCCGCCGCAGGCGGGTCAGGGTGAGGTCGCCGTCACGGCTCGCGGCCGGGCAACTGGTCGGTGACGGCCAGTTTCACGTCAAACGCTCCCTCGGCGGACGCGAAGCCGATCCGCATCGTCTGCATTCGTCCGTGTTGCACCGGCTCGATGTCAGTGCCGCGCGCTACAGTGGGCAGCGACATCTCGGCCTTCACTCCGACCGCCTCCAGCCGGGCCAGCAGGTCGCCGGCGATCACGTTCACCATCTCGCCCACTGCGTCGCCCATGTCCGGGCTGTCGAAGGCGATGTCATAGCCGGCGAACCTGCGCGCTATTGCATTCGCCGTATCTCTGGGCAGGCATAGCATTACGACCCACGCCACGTCCCCGACGATCGAGATGACGGCGACGATGCCGTCGTACGACTGCGCCGCTGCGCCTTCGACATGCCATTCGGGCTCGTCGCCGCAGATCATGGCGAAGGAACCGGCGGTTGCCTCCGCCGCGCACTCCCAATGCTCGAACGCCCCGCACTCACGACGGCCGTCCATCCGATCCATCATGGGCATACCTGCCGAAGCTTTCGGAATCGCAGACGGCCTCTCGGCCCTGCGTGTTGTTCGGAATCATCACAGCGAAGACCACGGAATGCGGCGTTACATCAATTTGCTGAAGAACCCGCCGCCCTTGGCGGATCGCGCTTCGGCTTCCTTGAGGAGCGGGGCCACCGAACGCTGCAGATCCTCGACGGTGAACGGCTTGCAGATATAGGCGTTGGCGTGAGCGCGATCCAGCGCGTCCTCCATCTTGCCCATTGTCTTCTCGCTGGTGACCATCACGATCGGCACCTTGCCGCCCTTCGGGTTCGCGCGCAATCGGCGGACGAACTCGATGCCGGTCATCACGGGCATGTTCCAGTCCACGAACACGATGTCGGTGTTGGCGGGCGAGAACTTCTTCAGGCCCTCCTCGCCGTCGCCGGCCTCCGTGAACTCGAACTCGCCCATGCCGCTGCGACCGAGGCACTGCATGACGATATTACGCATGACCTGGGAATCGTCGATGACAAGGGCTCTAACTTTCGACATCGTTACCTCCCGGCGACCTGGCCTTAAGCCCAATACCGTTCATTTAGGTGCGGGGTGCCCGCCGAAGGCGGGCGGGGACCCCGCGCATTGTCGCGGCTCTGTGGGGTCCCTGTCTTCACCTGCTTCGCCGGTGAAGACACCCCACAGCTATGTGAATAGCATTGCCTCTAAGCCTGAGCCGCCGTAGTGTGTGCTGACTTCAGTGCAATCATCGTGCCACAGGCACTTATCGTCAGATTCGCAACAGACTTTACGCGGCTGTCAGGAATTGGGCGTCAGGGCGCGGTCGTCGACTTGGGGTGAGGGGTTTGATGGTCGGTGCGGGAGCATTGCTGAAAGTGTTGCGTGGTTGGGTCTGTGTGCGGGGGAAGCGTCTACAGACTGTGATGGGGCCCACAGAAGGCGGGGGCTACCTGCGATACTCGCTGAGCGCCTCTATCAATGCCACGAGGTTCGCGGTCGGCACGTCGGCCTGCAGGGTGATGCCCGGCTCGGCGATGTACCCGCCGCCCTGGGCCATCGCGTCGACGGTCCACCGCACCTCGTCGCGGACCTCCTGCGCGGTTCCGAACGGCAATAGCCGCTGAGTGCTGATCCCGCCGCAGAAGGTGATGTCCCGCCCGAACTCGCGCTTCAGGCAAAGGATGTCCATCGCCTCGGGCTGGATGGGGTGCAGGATGTCGAGGCCCAGTTCAATCAGGTCGGGGATGACCGGCGTCACATGCCCGCAGGTGTGCAGCATCGTCGCGAGGCCGTAGGCGCGCGCGGCGGTGAGGATGCGGGCGAGGTAGGGCTGGACGAACTCGCGCCACATCTCCGGGCGCATCATCATCCGATCCTGGAAGCCGTAGTCGTCGCTGAGAAAGACGCCGTCCGGCCGCAGCCGCGCCATCGCCTCCAGCGTCACCAGGTCATACTCGCAGATCGCCGCCATCAACTCGTGCACGAAGCCGGGATGCTCGACCAAATCGCACAGCAATCGGTCGAGCCCTCGCAGGAAGTGCGCGCGTTCCCAAAGATCGCCGACAACAGCGATATGGAAGGTTTCCGGGTGGCGCTGTGCCGCGACGGCCACGCCCTCCCAGCGTTGGGAAGCGAGAGGATCGGGGCAAGTGTATCCGTTGAGGGTCGGCTGACCGAGCGGATGCCGCACCGGATACCCGCGGTTGATGTCCGAGGTTGCCCAGACGACACCGAACTCATCCGTGATCGTCGGGCCATAGTCAGCCGGGCTGGCGTACAGGGGTTTGCCGTTGGCGGCGAACAGGTACAGGTGGATGCCCAGCGCATCCTGGAGGTCGTCGGCCTTGTAATGCGTCTTCAGCCGCTGCTCCGCTACAGGCGACAACATGACATTATAGGGGACGGTGGCCGTCTCCTCATGGCGGATCGCGGCATACACGCACTCGCGGGGTGTCATGGTTGTCCCGTCTTACAGCGGCAAGCTGACCTCTCGCCCGCCATCGGCGCTTCTGTACATCGCCAGCGCGAGCTCCAGGCTCCCGCGGGCGGACTCGCATGGGATGCGCAATGGCTCCCCATACTTCACCGCGCGCACGAAATTCTCGGTCATGTATTGGTGCTCGACGAAGGCGAAATCGCCTGTGCCGTCGGCAGTAGCCACGATCTGACCGCTTCCGATCTTGCGGACTTCGTCATCCTCCGGCAGTTCTTCGCGGAACTGCCAGGTGGTGATCCGCTCGCCTTGCATGATCGCGGTGCCATCCTCCCCGTTGATCTCGATGCGGATGTCCGAACCGGGCCACAGCGCCGTCGAGGCCTGCACGGTGCCGCAAGCGCCGCTCTCATACTCCAGGAATGCCTGCAAGGTATCCTCAAGCTGCACCTGCGGGTGGGCCAGATTGCGCATTCGCGCCTCCACGGTCTTCACCGGGCCCATGAGATAGCACAGCAAGTCGATGTAATGGAAGGCATGCTGGATCGTGACGCCCGCGCCTTCGTCGCGGTTCGAGCGCCATTCGTCCATGAGGTAGTAATCCGTCGCCCGGAACCACTTCATGTAGGCATCGCCGGACAGCAGCCGCCCGAAGCGCCCGTCGGCGATGGCCTTGTGGATGGCCTCGACAGCCTTGCGGAAACGCACCTGCAGCGAGACCTGCAGCTTCACGCCGCACTGCTTCGCCTCGGCGATCATCGCGTCCGTCTTCTCGAGCGTCATCTCCGGCGGCTTCTCGACGATCACGTGCTTGCGGGCCTGCAGCGCCGGGATAGCGAACAGTGCGTGGTAGGCGTTGGGGGTGAGCACGTTGATGACATCGATGCGCGGGTCGGAGAGCATACTGTCGAAGCTCGAGGCCGCCTCGCAGCCGAACTCGGCGCAGAATCTGCCGAGGCGTTCCTGGTTGGTATCGGCTGCCGAGATGAGCACCGCCCCCCTGGTGGCCCCGATCGCCTTCCCATGAAACTGTGAAACCAGTCCACAACCCACGATGCCGAAACCGAGAACATCCTTAGGCATAGCGGACCTCCTCTAGAAAGGCAAACGATGAACGCAGAACGCAAAACGCAGAATCAACGGCAAAAAACGGCAAGACTGCAGATGTACCCGGCCGTCGCGTGGGGCGGGCGTCTCGCCCGCCAGGGCCGTTGGCCCTGATCTCGGCAAGCACGTCACCGCTCGGTGACTGCTCTGCGATGGTCAGATCGCTCCGCGCGTATCTGAGCCACTCATCAGGACTGCCGACCTCAGGCTGGCTGCGCCGCATAGATGACCCTCCCGTCACGAAGCGCGGGTTGGTAGATGAGGCCCGGGGTATCGGCATAGCGAGCCAGGTCGCTTTCGGTCACCGCGATGATGTCAACCGGCACTGAAAAGCCAATCAGCCCGACATGAATGCGCTGTGCCAGTCTGCGAGCGGGCGCTCCCTCAGGGACGACAATCAGAAGGTCCAGGTCGCTGCTCTGCGTGGCCTCGCCGCGAGCGGCGGAGCCGAACAGGACGATCCGCAGCGGGTGTGCGACGTCGACGACCCGGGCGATGAGGTCGCTGAGGACGTCTGGCGTCAAACCCGCCACATCCGCTGTCGACAATGTCGTATTCATCGGCGCAGGCCTACGTTTTCCCATGCGACGCCCGTCGGTTGGCGTGGTGTGCAGCGTTTCACAGCCATCGTCGCCACTGGTCGAGGGCGATGACGAGAGACTCGGAGAGCCAAGTCTCGAAGCGGGAGCTCGCAGCAGCGGGGTCGTCCAGGTAGTTGACCTGGAACACCCGGGGGCTGGCAAGAGCCCAGTCTCTGACCCGCCATTCGCTTGGCTTGCTGTCCCACCGGATCGCGACCACTATGGCGGCCACTATGCCCTGAAACTCCTCCCCAAGTGCATGGAACGAGACCACGATGTCGGCCATCATCCCGGCGAGAATGTCCAGTTCGCACCAGCTATGGTAGGCATCGACGTTGGCAATGTAGCCCAAGCTCGACGCGGCGCTGACGACGGGCTGGGCGAATCGAGACGCGAGCATCCCGTCGTTCTCCCCCGCATCAGCCTCGGCTCTAAAGGTCGGGTCCACGGCGTGAACGCTGTGCTGAACTCCCTCGGCAACCTCCTTCAGTTTGCGAAGGGCCTCCTTTGCGAGCGGCCTTACGAGCGCGAAGACGGGGTGTGCCATCAGTTCAGCTTGCTCTGTGTGCCGCCGCACCAACCTCTCCTGCGCCGAAGCGATCACGTCCCAGACGCCTACAGGTGCCTTCACCTCTTCGGATAGGTCCAGAGCCCTGAGAAAGGCCTCCCTCTCGATCCTCGCGAACAGCCCGACTATGTTTCCCATATCCCCATCGTCCGCTGATTCTAGCGTTCCGATATACTCGGCCCGGTCATCCCTTGTCACCACAAGTGGGAACCAACCGGCCCGCAAGAACACCAGGGTCGCCAAGCACCGCGCGATCCGCCCGTTCCCGTCCTGAAAGGGATGTATCTGCGTGAACCGATGATGCAGCCAGGCAGCTTCGACCTCCGGCGGCACATTACCGGCGACGTGGCGGAGGTGCATTTCGATGAGCCGGTCCATCTCCGAATCCACCTGTTCTGGCGGGCAGTACTCGAAGATCGAACCGTCCTCTCGCGTCGGGTTGTTTGGCCACTGTTTCCATGCTCCGCGACGTAGAGAGGTCGCGACTGTGCGCCCCAATCCGTCGCGCCCCGAGGTGGTGGGCTGGTGGCGCGTGAGAAGCTGGTGAAGCTCCTTGATGTAGGAAGTACTCAACTCCCGTCGACTCGCCACGAAGTCGAAAAGGCCCTCGACGGCCTCGTGCTGGTCCCGGATGATCGCCACGACTTCTTCGGGAGGACGGTCCGTGTCGCTGTGCGAGATGAGGCTTTCCCGAAGGCCGTGCTCCACGAGCAACTGGGTGACGCCGCGGTCGATGTCGTACAGCCGCTCGATGATGCCTGTCTCGATGGCCCACTGTCGGCGTAGACGCTCGTTGAAACGCTCGACCTCGCCGCTCTCCGCCAGACGCCCCCGCTGATCGGCCCACACGCAGGCAAGCGGCGGCAGCTCGGCATCCGCAAGCCCCTGCCAGTCATCGGGCAGGTCCGTGATCGGCTTCCAGTGGTGTCCCTCGGGCATTGCGGCCTCGCTTCGAATCATCGCCTGAACACCTCCCCGCTGATCCACTCCCGCCACGTCGTCTCGTACCAGGACCTGTCATCCGGTATCGGGCGCACGGGGACCGGATGCACCTCGAACTCGCCTTCGGCGCTCAGGGCGATCTCCAGAATCTCATCCCGCATGGACATATTCTCCACGAGGTGCCTGAGTTCCCGCCCGCGCTTTGTCTCCATGTACTGCACATTGCCCTCGGGTGCGTCGTCTTCGGCCAGGATCACGGACGATCCCCGGCTGCCGCCGCCCCTCGTTATGTAGGCGTCCAGCGCGGTGAGGAACGCGATCTGGGCCAGGCACAGGTGCTCGTTCTGGACCGCAATCAGCATCTGCTCCCGACTTGTCAGCCGTATTCCCGCTTCCTGCAGCCGCGCCCACTGTGCCCTGGCCTCTAACAGCGCCTGCCCCACGGCCTCCCGGCTGCGGAGGAACGCGGCGCAGCGCGTCATTCGGCGCTGTATCTCCTGGCGCACCTCGCCGGGCGTTGGGGCTGGGGTGCCGGGGCCGGGGAGCCACGAACTCAGCCTTTCATACTCCGCGCACACCTGCTCCGCAACCAGCCTCCCGACCGTGTCCGCATCTCTCGGGGCCCCGTTGTGCACACGCGCGATGTACTGCGCCGCCCGCAGGCCCCCGACCTGTCCTGCGTTCAGGGCGCTGCCGCCGGGCCGGATGCCATGAGTGCCGCACACCTCGCCGATGGCGAACAGGTGTCGCAGGCTCGTCTCCCACCAGGTGTTCGTGCGCAGGCCCCCGTTGTGGTGTTGAGCGCAGACCGCGATCTCCAGCGGCTCGCGCAGATCCACGCCATGCTCCGCGTACAGGTCGATTGCTTGCGGGTTGACATGTCGGAGTCGCTCGTAGGGCGTCGGCTGGTCGGCCCCGCACGCCGCGAGGTAATCGCGCGCCTCCGGCTCCAGGTCGTCCGGCGAGAACTCCTCCAGGCCCTGGTCGGCCACCGGGTTGCGTGAGAAGTCGAGATAGACCTGCCGCCCGGCGGCAATCTCGTTGTGCACCGCGATGTCGATCACCGATGACCCGCAGTCGCGCAGTCGCTCGGCGTGGAACGGCCACTGGCATCCTTTAAGGAAGATCGCCGTGGCTTCGGCTTTCATCGAAGGGAAGTAATCATTCAGGAAGTATCGCGTGGAGCTGGCGTTTCGCCCGCTGCCATCATCTCCATCTACGCTGAAATAACAGGGGATAACCTGTTGATAAGTGCCTGATAAGTTCCAGCGGAAGCCTGTCGAGGCGATGCCGAACTGCGATTCCGTCAGGTTGTGGGCGACGCAGCCGATTTCCAGCGCAAGACCGAGGCCGCCGGTCTGCCCCGGCGGGTAGACGCTGGCCTCGTACAGCTCCCCCGGCCCGCCAGTCGCCAGTACCACGTTCTCGGCGTTGAACACCGTCAGTCCGAAGGTCCCCTCGTCGATCCGGGCCTTCTCAACGGCGAGCGCACCGACGATGCGTTTCGTCTCGCCGTGGCCTTCGGTCAGCAGCCTCACCACCTCAAACCCGTCGAAGATGGGGATCGCCGCTCGTCGAACCTGATCCAGCGACTTCGCCACCATCTGCATTGAGGTCTTCGGGCCTGCCGAGGTCGCCCGCTGCCGGGGATCGTGGTCCGTCTTGTAGCCGACATAGGCCCCGAATTCGTTGTGGGGGAAAGCGACTCCGTTGCGGACCAGGTGGACAAACTCCGGGACCGACCCGAGAGCCTCGACGTAGGCGATGTCTCCGTGGCACATGCCGCCCTCGGTGAGCGTCCGGGCGAATTGGACCGGGCTGTCGGGCACATCGCCGAAAACGCCCAGCTTGTAGTAGGTCTGTTTGTCCGAGCCGGAGTTTGCCGACGTGCCCGCGCCCAGGCGGTCGGTGACGATCGCGATGTCGTGCACCCCAAGCTCGTGGAGGTGCTCGGCACAGTTGAGGCCGGCGGCCCCGGAGCCGATGATGACGGTCTGGAAGGTATAGACCATCAGGTCGCAGCCGGGCCCGTAGCAGACGATTCGGCACTCGGCCATGTGTAGCACTTCCCTTCCGCTGCGTCGGGACATGCTGCAGGTGCCCTCGCCCCGACTGTCGAAACACCTATTCGACCCGGACGGCAAAGCATCCTTTTCCTGCCGGGCCGGAGAATCACGTTGTCGGCCGGCGATCCGCAGGCCGACTCACTGAAGGAAGTGACTGCCATGCAGCCGCTCGAGATTGGTGTGTTCCTTTGCTCGACAGGCATTGAAGACCCGTTCGAGTCGATCAAGAAGCTCCACGAACTCGGCATCAAGGTGACGCAATTCCCGCCGATTTCGCCCGAGTTCTATACCGCCGGGAATGCGGCCAAAGTGAAGGCCGCCCTTGCCGAGGCCGGCATCGAGCCGGCGGCGATGTTCGTCGGCTTCCCGGGCGAATCGTATGCGAGTATGCAGGCGGTCGCCGAGACCGTCGGCTTCGTGATTCCGGACAAGGTCGAAGAGCGTGTCGAGATCGCCAAAGAGGCCATCGAGTGGGGTTCACAGGCGGGGATGCCGGGCATCGCCATGCACATCGGGTTCGTCCCCCACGACACCGGCGATCCGGTCTACGGGATGCTCATCGGCATCATGCGCGATGTCGCCGACGCCTGCAAGGCGCGCGGCATGTACTTCGCCCTCGAGACCGGCCAGGAGAGCGCCGAGGAGCTTCTGTCGTTCCTCACCGCGCTGGAGCGCGACAACGTGTTCATCAACTTCGATCCCGCGAACCTGATCCTCTACGGCAAAGACAAGCCGGTCGAGGCGTTCAAGGCCGTCGGGCACAAGGTCATCTCGATCCACTGCAAGGACGGCATCTGGCCGACCGAGGCGGGCCAGTTAGGCTCCGAGGTGCCGCTGGGCGAGGGGCAGGTCAACTTCCCCGCTTTCATCGCCGCCGTCAAGGAAGTAGGCTTCATAGGCCCGCTGGTGATCGAGCGCGAAGCCGGCGACAACCGCATCGGCGACATCCTGCAGGGCAAAGCCTTGCTAGAAAGCCTGAGGTAAACGCAAAACGCAGAACGCAGAACGCAGAATCAACGGCAAAGAACGGCAACAGTGAACCGATCTTGGCGCCGTCGTTGATGTTGCCGTTACTCGCCGTTATTCGCCGTTGCTTGCCGTTCCTTGCCGTCAGCTCATCATTCATCATTCAGCGCTCATCGCTTCCCTCCTATGCCTGCTCCTGACTTCTACTTCTGCCTAAACGCCACGTTCCGCTTCATCCACGACAAGTGGGGAGAGCAGGCGCTGCGTGACTACTGGCGAGCGCTGGGCCGAGAGCACTACGCCTCGGTTACTGAGCGCTTCCGCGAAGGCGGCCTGGAAGCCGTCCGGGACTACTGGCAGGCGTTCTTCGACGAAGAGCCGGGGGGCGATGTCTCGGTGCGCCTCGACGGGGCAGAGGTGGTCATCGACGTGCGTGTCTGCCCGGCGATCCGCCACCTGCGCGAGCATGACCGCGACATCATGCCGCTGTATTGCGACCACTGCACGGTGGTTTCGCAGGCGATGTGCGAGGGCGCGGGGATCGAGGTCTCGGTCGAGGGTGGCGGGGGAAGCTGTGTGCAGCGCTTTCGCGTGGGGTAGCGCACGTGTAGTTCACAGCGTCCATGAGCTACCCTCATCGCTTTGTATTTACAGCGCTTCCCACCCGGGAAACGCACTGTGCTGGGGGCACGGCAGAATGAATGCGGCTGACTGGTTGTCGGTAAGAGACTTCCTGACCTACTACGTGGCGGGCACTGTGTGGCTGATAGACGCAGCCTTGTTCTTCATCCACGGCGACAGTGATCCGTTACCCCATTCGGTAATGTCATCTACGGGGGTACTGGCTGTACTCATCATCGTCGTTCCGTATGTAGTCGGCATCATCATGGCCCATCCCGCGACATGGCTGATGGAGAGGATACGTAGCACCCATTGGTTCGGCGATCCACTCAAGTGGGCGATTGACCCTTCAGCGGAGGACGCGCAGACTACGCAAGCAAAGAAGACGAACGCCAAACGTGGTTGGTGGAAACGGAAACCACTGCACGAGAAAGCGGTTCATCTCGCCGCCGAGCGTGCACGAGCGATCCTCAGAATCACCTCGAAGGACAGTGGCTTTCGGGAGAACTTCGCTGTTGTTGAACTCGCGAAGCCCAGCGACCTCGTATATTACATGCGCGCCTACCTGATCGCCACCGGGAGCCCGGCGGGCGGGTTGGCCGAACGTGCTTACGACCTCATGAACCTTACGGAGAGCTTGCTCCTGCCTATTCTTGTCGCGCCTCTCGGCATTGTCCGCTACTATTTCCACAACTGCCATTGTTCTTGGTCGTGGGCCGCCCTTCCATCTCCACTCATTGCCGGCTGCTGTTACTATTGCTGGCTCTGGGCATCTATTGCTCTCGGCCTCTTCTTGGCATGGTTCCTCATCGCCCGTCACCTCCGCTATCGGGAATACTACGCAAAGCATGTCTACCGCGCATTCTTAGCCGTGACCAGCATCGAGGAGCATCGGGGTGCTGAAGGTCGCCGCGGTTCTGAGCGGTCGTGATGTACCAAGGGGTCATCCCATGATCGGCTGCGCGGAATTCATCGGCGCTTACGACTTCACATTCGAGTACCTCCGCCGCACGTTCGGCGAAGACGCTCTCCGGTGCTACTGGGAGACAGCCGTCTCGGTGGATTCCCAGCGGCACGCGCGCGAACTCATCATCCCCGGCGGCTTCGAGGGGATGGAGGAGTATTGGGGGCACACGCTGGCCGAGGAGGAGGCGGGGTACGTTGCCGTCCGCACCGAGGATGCCTATCGCATCGACATGCACGCTTGCCCGTCGTTGGGGTATCTCTTGGAGCGGGGCGAGCCGCTCTATCACGATTACTGCGGGCATTGCCTCGGCTGGATCAAGCCGGTGATGGATGAGGCGGGCTTCGTCATCTTCACCGAGCACAACAGCCGTGGACAGTGCTACTGGGAAATGCGCCGCGCCCACGAGAACGCGACAGTCTCGGCCCCCGGCGAGATCACCGGCGACAGGGACGTGCGGCGTAGAGAGGACTGGTAGACGCCGTGCGCTCCCTCAGATCGCCATGAGACTACTGGGCCTCTCGATTCTCGTATGCCTCTGCTTCACCCCCGCCTTCGCCCAGAACCTCCCCTGGAGCATGGCCTCCTTCTGCGCGATCGTGAACCCCATGCAGCACAGCATCGCCGGTCGGTTGCCGATGTTCCTGTGGAATTTCCCCCTCCCGCGCAATGACGACCTTGTGAAGCTGCGAGATACTGGCGAACTACGCCGCGCAATCGATCAGATGGCCGCCCGGGGCTTCGTGCCGACGGTCGAGATGGGGTGGGAGTGGACGCCCGCCGGGGCGATGGCGATGGCGAAGACGCTGCAGGAGGCCGCGCTGCCGGTCTGCGTCCTCATCCCGCGGGCGGATTTCCTGGAGGGGACGTGCTATCGAGACTGCAAGGTCTGGGGCGATGGCCCGGACGCCTCGCAAGGCAACAAGGCGCGTAAGTGGCCCTGCCTGCCGCTCGCCGATACCAAAGCCGGCGCGACGTGGTTGAAGGAACAGCTTAAGCCGTACGCCGATGCGGGCATCAAGGTCAGTGCGGTTTGGTTTGACGACGAGAGCCTGCCACACCCGTGGAACGGCTGCTTTGAAGCCCAGAAGGGCTCGAAGGACTGTAGCGCCGCCTATGCCCCGGATGTACTTGATAACTTCGAGAGCTTCAAGCAGTACACTTGCCAGCTTCGTGCTCGGATGTTCAGCGAGGCGGCTGCGGACCCGATCCATGCGATGTTCCCCGGCGCTCTGGCGGGCAACTACGGCGACTTCGCGTCCAGCCAGGCCTGTCCGTTCGTGGAGCCTGGCGGCGCCATCTACCCGCCGCGCGACATCGGCCGCATGGATGCGCTGATGCCCTCCGCTTATGCGAATACGAACCTGTTGCCGCGCTATTTCAAGCCCGAAGACATCCCCACGCAGGAGAAGGTGGATCGCATCTACTTCCCCCTGCTCCTGCGCACAGTCAGCACCTGCAACGCCAACAAGCAGCCGGGGAAAGTCAGCATCCCATACCTGAGCCGCTTCTGCCCCGACAATCCCGACCCGCGCCTGCACTTCGGCATGTCGCGCGGCCTGTACCGCGAGCTTCTGCGCCACGTCTGGATGCGCGGCACGGACAGCGTGTACGCCTTCAACCTCGGCTTCCCCGGCTCGGGCGTCTCGGCTGAACTCTCCCTTGAATCTCTGGAGGACCAGCGCGCCACGCTCGACGAGCTGCTCGCCTATCGGGAGTTTGTGGACCGCGGCAAGCCGATGAACTTCGCGACCCCGACCTCGGTCGACGCCCCTGTGGTCTGGTCTGGACTGCAGCTCGACAACAGGTGCCTCGTCCGCGCCGTAGCTCTGCACTCGGACCCGATCGAAGTGCGCCTCACCGTCTTTGGCAACAAGGTGTTCGGGTTCTCCGCGCCGCCAACGGGAGTAACCTGGATACTGCGCAGCAACGGCAGCGCGGAGAAGATCGCCAGCGGGCTGATGTGAGCGCCAGTGGGCAGGAGGTCGTCACCGGGAGGCTCTTCCTCAATGTGTGTGGGTAGATGCCATGAACTGGTCTTGGCGAGGGCGGTGGTCGACCGCTGTGGGTAAGGCCGTTGCCGTTGCGTCCGCCAGGACGCCCGGCGCGCAGCGCCCCTCAGCCGGGCGCTTCAGCGCTCGGTTCTGGGCCGATAGCAGAGGTGTTTCCGTCCGCAGGACGGGTGGCGGCGCAGCCGCCCGAAGCCGTATTGCCAGCGCAGGCGGCAATGGGGCCTGCGGCCATTCGTCCTGCGGACGACTCGGTATGGGGCGGCGCGGTGTCCCGGACGCTGAAGCGTCCGGCTGAGGGGCCTCGCCTGCGGCGGGGCCGGGCGTCCTGCGGACGCGACGGCACGGATAACGACCCCGTGCCAAGACGGTTTGTTCAGCCACTGTCCAGCTACCCATACACATTGAGGAACAGCCCACCGGGAAGGAATCCTCTCCCCTGAAGCGAATTGCCCCCACGCCTCATCACCACTTGGCCCGAAAGCCTATTACCGGGAGGGCTTCTTCATGCCATCGAAGCCACTGAACTTGCTGTTCCTTGGGATCGACAGCCTGCGCGCCGACCACATGAGTTGCTACGGCTACAGGCGGCACACCACGCCCGTCATGGACCGCATCGCCGCGCAGGGCGTGCTGTTCGACAACGCATATAGCGCCTACATCCCCACAACGCCGGGCTACTCCAGCATGCTCACCGGCATGGATGTCATGTCCACGCAGATGGTCGCCCTCGGCCCCAAGGGCCCGCTGGACCCGAAATACCCCACGCTCCCCGAGATCCTCCACGACGCCGGCTATGTCTCCTCATGCGTCGGTTTCGACGGCGGCTTCTACCGGGGCTTCGACAAATACGCAGGCTTCGAAGCGTGGCTGTCGTGGGAGGATCGCCCGGCGCGCAAGGCCGAGAATCTCAATGAGGTCGCGATCCCGCTCCTCGACGAAATGGCTGGCAGCGGGCAGCCTTTCTTCCTGTTCCTGCGCCACATGGACCCGCATTCGCCGTATCTGGCCCCGCCCCCGTTCGATACGATGTTCTACTCCGGCGACCCCTGCGACCCGAGCAAGAACTCGATGAAGCCTGTGTTCGATTTCGCGCCCTTCGCTGAGTTCCTGGCTTCCTGGATGCCGCCAGGGATCACCGACATCGAGTACGTCATCGCGGCTTATGATGCCGAACTAGCCTATATGGACGCCTGCATCGCCCGCATTTTTACCCGTCTGGAGGAGCTGGGCGTGGCCGACAATACGCTGATCGTCATCACCTCGGACCACGGCGAGACGCTGGCCGATCACGACTGCTACTTCGACCACCACGGCCTGTACGAGCCGACACTGCATATCCCGCTGATCTTCCACAAGCCAGGCCTGCTGCCGCAGGGCCGGCGCTCGCAGGCTTACACGCTGCAGGAGGACATGGTCCCGACCGTGCTTGATATGCTCGGCCTCAAGAAGTCCCTGAAGGCGAACAAGTTTGATGGCAAGAGCAACCTGGGGGTCATTCGCGGCGAGACGCCCACGCACCGCAGTGAGTTCTATATCACCGAATGCACCTGGATGCGCAAGCGCGGCTGGCGCACGCCGGAGTGGAAGTTCTTCGAGGCTTTGGAGCCTGACTTCCACGGCAAGCCGTCGGTGGAATTGTATAACCTTATCACCGACCCGGAGGAGTACAACAACCTCGCCGACAAGGAGCCGGCAATTGTTGAGACTCTTCGCGCTCGCATGAACGCCTGGGTTGCAGGGCGCATGAAAGAGACCGGCAAGGGCGACCCGATTCTCGACTACGAAATCGGCCTCGGCGCGCGCATCGGCTCAATCGCGACGGCGAAGAAACTGCAGCAGAGGTAGGGCAGAGATAGGAATGGTTGTGGGGGGGATGGCAAGGCATAGGCGCCAAGTTGGGGCCAGACGCCGTTCAAGGAGGGGCCGGATTACGAGCGCAGCGAAGTATCCGGCCCCAGCCGCCGCGCGAGGAACGGCACGGGCCGCGCCATCTAACTTAGCGCCTATGGGATCTACCTACTGCGCCCCTGCCAGGGCCTCGCGCGCGCGGCGGACTGCGGACATCGCCGCGGGGTAGTCGTGGGTGTACAGCTTGTCGCGAGCCTCGTCCAATGCCTTCTCGACCTCGGCGACGTCCTTGCCCTGGCTCTTCGCCGCGTAGTACGGCGGCGCGAGTTGGCGGATCGCTTCGCGGACTGATTCCTCAGTCGGAGCCTCTCCGCGCCGTCTCATGCCGCCGGGGCCGCCTCCGCTCGGTCCACCGCCGTTCGGCCCGCCCATGAACGGACCGAACCGTCTGGTCATGTCGCCCAAAGCGGCCGGGTTCGTCGTGGAGAGACCGGCGAGCATGATCTGTGCCAGTTGTTGTCCGTACTTGGTGAAGTCGTCCTGGCTGAGCTGACGGGCGATAATGAACGCCGCGAGTGCCGTGGCCGCACCCTTATCTTCGGGCTTGCCTGCGGCGGTGAGAAGCGTGCGGACCATGTCCGGGTTGATGCCGGGCGGGATGGCATTGAGCATCGCGCCCATCTCCGACGGGGATGGCCCTGAAGGTTGTCCCGGCGGCGACCCTGAAGGCGAACCGAAGCGGCCACCTGAGGGACGCCCACCCGACGGACGCGAGGGGCCAGTGGAACCCGATGGGCGCTGCGCCATCTGCGATCGACCTCCGCCACCGCGGCCGGAACGGGATGCTCCGGCAGGTGGCCCGCCAGGTCTCCCCGGCTGGGAGGTTGGTGCGCCGCCCTGTCCGGCTCGGCTGAGGAACTGTTGGGCAAGCGCGCGCTGCTGCTCCGGCGGCAGATTGGCGAGCATCTGCTGGGCCATCGGCAGGTACTGGGGCGGGATCATCTTGAGGACCTCGGGGTCGATGCCCGCAGAGCCGCCGGAACGTCCCCCCGGCCCGGGTGCGCCACCGGCGCTACCCCGCCGGCCTCCGCCAAATCCGCCCGACATGCCGCCCGGTTGACCGGGTTGACCGGGTGCGCTTGGCTGTCCCGGCTGTCCCGCGCCCGGCGCGCCGCCGCGTCCTCTGCTTCCGTTCCCGCCGAACATCCCCAAAAACCCGCCGAGACCGCCGAGGTCGCCGCCTGCCGGCTGCTTCTCGGCCGCGGCCGCCTTCATCGCCGCCGCCGCCTCGGTGTATTGCCCGGCGCTGAGGTATTGCTTGATGAGTTTGCCCTGGGCGGACTGGTCATCACCGGACATCGTTAGAGCCGACGCGCCAATGTCGTCGAGGGCATTCAGGAGATTGACGCGGTCTTGGGCGAGCCAGATCGCAGCCCCGACGGACGCGAGGAATACAAGCGCAAGAGCTGAGATTCCGATGTGACGCCAGGGGAAACGCCGTCGACGACGAGGAGTCTCGGCCTCGAGCGCCTCCTCGGTTCCCTCCGGGGAAGGCGCAAAGGCGGCGAAATGGTCAGCGGGGGAGGCCGGAGCCGGCTCCCCGGCAGGGGTAGAGTCTTCGAAGCGTGGAACGTCGTCCGAGTAGTTCTCGCCTGCCATGGGTGTCAGTCCCCTCCCGTTGGGGTTATATATGGATAGCGGCGGCCACAATGCTGCACGAGAGCAATAACGCCCTGAGGTGTCGATTGGTTCAAGCGGCCGAGACCGGGAACAGTGAATGACACTGCTTCCCCCGATCCCTCGTGCAAAGAGGGCATGATCGGGTGGCGGAAGTCTGCGCGCTAACAGGTATAGGCCACCACTATGCCGAATTCGGTGTACGGCAGGCTATCTCCTGCTACCGGGCGAGATCGTCTTGGGTCCGGGCCGCATGCACTCCTCTTGCCGGGAGGGAAACGACTGACGGGAACGACATCGGCAGGCGAAATACCGCCTCGGCGGAGCCCCGCGCGAAACTTGAGGCAGGAAGGGAGCAAGACAGATGCGCGCACTGACTGGGGTAGCACTCATCGCGGCGGCGATTCTTGCTGCGGTTGTTGTCTGTAACGCAGAGACATACTACGTCGGCATCGGTGGGGATAACGCTGGGCCGGGGACGAAGGACAGGCCGTGGGAGACCTTGAACCGCGCGCTGGCCGCTGTTGGGCCTGGTGACACGGTTATCGTCAAGCCGGGCGTCTATCAAGTCGCGCCGTTGACGCTGCGCGCAGGCGGGACAGCCGAACAGCCGATCACCTTCATGGCCGAGAAGCCAGGCACAGTGACCCTCGATAAGAACGCCGAGAAGGAGACGTTCAGCGGCCTTTGGGTTCTTGTCGGATCGGGGGTTGGGTACGTGCGAATATCGGGGTTCAAGCTGACCCGTTCGGGGTCGGGCTTCGAGATCGACAAAGGCGCACACGACATCGTGGTCGAGGACTGCGAGGTCACCAAGTGCAGTTGGATCGTGCATTCAGTCACGGCCTCGAAGCTCACCTTCCGGCGAGTCTACGGGCACGACAACCGCAATGGCATACACCTCGGCTGGAAAGGAGTCGGCGGGGTCACCGGCGCGCTGATAGAGCAATGCACCGCAGCCAACAACCGCTTCCCCGACGAGATGGTACGGCAGCATCCGGCCCTGTACAACACCGACGGCTTCGGCTCCGAGCAGATGAGCAGCGACATTCTGGTTCGCGACTGCGTCTCGTTCGGGCAGGGCGACTCGGGGTTCGATATGAAAGGCGAGCGAGTCGTGCTGGAGCGTTGCGTGGGCTACGACAACAACGAGCAGGGGTTCAAAGTGTGGGGATCGGACACGAAGCTGATCAACTGCGTCTCGCGGGACAACCACTGGGCGGGGTACGTCCTGCAAGGGCAGCACGAGCAGATGATCAATTGCGATGCGGTCAACAACAGGAAGTGGACCGTTGTCACGTTCGCCGGTCAACCCCGGTTCACCAACTGCATCTTCGTCGGGGGTTATCGTGGCTTCAGTCTCGACACGCACAACGGCCCGGTGAACTACATCGAGGATTACAACCTGTTCGACAAACTCAGCGGGGCGGTGCGCACAGGCAAGCATTCCCTTGTCGGCGACCCGATGTTCCGAGACGCGGCGCACGGAGACCTGTCGCTACTCGAGGGCAGCCCAGCCGTCGGACGCGGGACAAAGGACGGCGCGCCCGCCCTCGACCTCTTCCGCCGTCCACGCACAGACCCCATCGACATGGGGGCGATCGCATACAAGGCTACGGCGAAATGAGTGAGACGACGGGGGCGCAGGCATCTGGGGGCAACCGAAGCCAGATCAGGAGGAGTTCGCATGACCGACCAGCGAGTCGCCTACGAGTTGTACCGGCCCGTCTACCCTTCACCGGCGGGCCTTATCACGAGCGTCGACGCCGCCGGCCGGCCGAACATCATTACCTTGGGGGAAGTGTTCAACCTCAGCATCCGCACCCCAGTCATCGTCGGCATCGCCATTGCGCCCGGGCGTTATTCGCACGAGCTGATCTCCGCGTCCGGCGAGTTCGTAGTCAACCTTCCGACCGGGGAGCTTCTGCCGAAGGTCCTCGAATGCGGCAGCTTCTCCGGTCGGGAGGTGGACAAGTTCGCGCAAGTGGGCCTCACCGCCATCCCTGCGACGCACGTCAAGCCCCCGCTCATCGCCGAGTGCCCTGTGAACATCGAATGCCGCGTCGTCAGCGTGCAGACAATCGGCGACCACGACCTGTTCGCGGGCGAGGCGCTCATCCATCATGTCTCCCCGGCCATCTTAAACGAATCCGGGCAGATCGACCCCGCCAAGCTATCGACAGTGGTCATCGCCGGAGGGCATTTCTTCGACCTGGGGGCGATCTTGACGGCCTGGGACTGACCTGGGGGGGCCTGGCGGCTTCTTTTGGACCATCCTGACATGATCGACGACCAGTGGGGCGGGAGCGGCGAACGGCATCCCACCCCCTCGCCCCGTCGATTTCGCCTTGCGAGATAACGCGGAGCACTCCCCCTCCCTCGACGGGCGGGATAACGACAGGCGACCCGGCCACCGCCCTGCCCCCTCTGTCGCAGGGCTGTGCCTGGGTGAAGGCGAACTGCCCTTTCGCGCGGGTACGGCTTTCCCTACCGCATGGAGGGTCTCGGTGAACATGAAGGCGACCTGTCTGATCGCGACAATCGTTTTGCTGGTGGATGCCGGGCTGGCTTCGGCGCAGGGGATCCAGGCCAAGGCCCCGGCGGCTGCCTATGACATCGTGGAACTGCCGGTGTCGGTGGGCGCTCTCCCCGACAATCCATACGATCCCGACCAGATCGACATCACTGGGGAGTTCATGTCACCCTCCGGCAAGAAGGTGGTCGCGCCGGCGTTCTTCCGGGTCGATCAGGAGACCATCGTCACACCGGCGCGCGAGCGGCTGCGGGATATGCGGCTGCTGAAGCTTTACATGGGGCGCGATAGCTGGATCGGCGGCAAGCACATCGAGTACATCATCGATGATGTGCGGCTCGTGAAGTATGACGGCACGCAAGTCGTGATCGGCGACTTCGAGAAAGATGACCCGCGCTGGAAAGGCAGCGGGGTGCAGGCACGCATCGACGGCGAGATCGTGCACTCGGGCAAAGGCGCCTTACGGGCGGACTTCCCGCCGGAGGCGCAGCCGAACTGGCCGGGACTCGTCATGGACCTCACCGGGCAGAGTTGGAGCGATGTGAAGGAACTCCGCTTCTTCTTCTACCCGCTCACCGACCATACAATGGGGACGCTGAGCGCCGAATTCTACGCGGGGGCCGACGACAAGTTCCAGACCCGGTATTCGTTCAGCAAGACCGGGCTGAAGATGAACGCCTGGAATGAGATCGTGTGGGACCTGAGCAAGATCGGCGACCGCAAGCAGGTGCGGGCGAAAGGCCCTGGGGGGTTCTTCGTCCGCTACTGCCCCAAAGAGCCGGGTGTGCACCGGTATGTGGTGCGGCGCAAAGGCGTGGATGCGCCGTTGGCACAAGGTGAGGTGAAGGTCGCCGCCTCCAGACGGCCTGGATTCCTCAGAATCGCCGGGCCGGGGGCGCGATATGTCACCCGCGAGAGCGGAAAGCCGGTGGTGCTGATCGGCGAGAACGTATGCTGGCCCTCGCAGGCGGGCCTTGGGGACTACGACGCCTGGCTCACCCACCTGGCCGCCGCCGGGGGCAACTATGTCCGCGTGTGGATGGCTCCGTGGGCGTTCGGGATCGAGTGGGACCAGTTGGGGCGCTACCAGCAGGATCGCGCGGCGGACCTCGACTATGTGCTCGCTCTGGCGCGCAAGCTGGGCATCAACGTCATGCTGTGTCTGGACTACCACGGGTTCCTGCGCGCCAACGAAGGGAGCTTTGGAGCATCGCCGTATGCCGCATCACGGGGCGGCCCATGTCAGAAGCCGACCGATTTCCTCACCAGCGAAGCCGCGAAGGCGCAGTATAAGAAACGCCTGCGGTACATCGTGGCCCGATACGCGGCTTATGACAACCTGCTGTCGTGGGAACTCTGGAACGAAGTAGACATCATTGAGGGGTATAATTCGGACCTCGTCACCGCGCTGCATCAGGAGATGGCCCGGTACATCCGCAGCGTCGATCCGTACGCGCACATCATTACCACCAGCACCGCCAGCAGCTACGGCGACCCCAAACTTTGGTCTCTGCCGGAGATCGACTACGTGCAGAGCCACACCTACTCCGGCGTCGATAAAGGTGCGGAGGCGGTCGAACTGGCCAAGGCCCACACGACTCGGTTCAACAAGCCTTTCCTGATCGGCGAGTTCGGCATCAATGGCGGCGATGGGACGCGGCTTCAGGACCCCGAGGGGCTGTACATCCACGACGGCGCCTGGGGAGGCATCCTGGGTGGCTGCATGGGCACGGCGATGACGTGGTGGTGGGACAGCTACATCGAGCCGGGGAACCTATATCACCTGTGGACGCCGGTGGCCAAGTTTTCGGCGGACATCACCGCCTCGGCGCGACCGTTTCCCGCTGACGCGCTTTCGGCCGCCTACGCCACCCCGCAGAGCCAGGTCACCTTCGATGACTTGCCGCTCGAGGGACACAAAGGCTCGTGGGAGGAGGCGACGTATAACACGCCGCAGACGTTCACGGTCGGGCGCGATGGCACGATAGGGAACTTCGACAACCTCGCCACGGTCCTTCATGGGGTGCGCAACCACCCGAAGCTCCATAACCCGGCGACGTTCGAGGTCGATTTCGCGAAACCGGGAAGGTTCGTGGCGCGGGTGTACGGCGTCTCGGGGTATGGCGGCGCGAAGTTGAAGATCAGTGTGGACGGGCAGCCCGTCTTCGACCGGGACTTCGACGCCGGGAGCGTGAAATCCGGGGAAATTCACGACTACGACCGCAGCTATCCCGTCGATGTGCCCGCCGGCAAACACACGATCAAGGTCGAGAACGATGGGAACGACTGGGTGTACATCGACTACCTGCTGGTCGGCTACGCCGAACGGACGACGCCGAACTATCTTGCAGCGGGGCTTGTCGATGGCAAACGGGCGTGGCTTTGGCTACACAATCGGCAGTCGGTGTGGTATCGTAAGGCGCGAGTGGGCCTCGACCCAACCCCGATTCCGGCGTCGCGCTTGAGCCTGAAGGGGATGCCGGACGGGGCATACACGGTAGAGTGGTGGGACACGTGGACGGGGAAGGTCGCGAGCAGGGCGAAGGGGGCGGCGAAGGGCGGAGTGTTGAGGGTGGATGCGCCAGGGTTCGAGAGAGATGTCGCGTGCAAGGTGACGGCGGGGTAGAGCGGCACCTCACCCTGACCCGCCTGCGGCGGGTAGGTCCTTCTCCACTCGTGGAGAGCACGGCCAACGGCCCTGCCCCTGCCGCCTTACGGGTGGCCGTACCGGGAGGGGACGACTGACAGCAGCGGCGTTGGCAGGCGAGACGCCTGCCCCACGTGATTCTCGTAGTGGAGGCAAACGGATGACCAACACATGCAAAGCTCTATGCGCGCTGGCGCTGCTCTTCGTGGCCGGCCGGGCGGTGGCGGATGGCACGACGCCGGGCAAGCCGTGGTTCAGACCGGGAAGCACCGTCACGAAGGCGGTGCTGTGCGACGGTCTCGACGACCAAGGGCAGCCGCGACATCCCGGACAGACATTCACGACCCGGCAGCGGGTCATTGCCCTGAGCCTGAGTGTCGACCCGGGTATCATCAGCTACACGTACACGGTGGTCTGGACGCGGTTCGGCAAATCGATTATGGAGAAGACCTGGACAGTGAACACCGCCATGCGCAGACTGTTCACCATCGTCCCGAACAACTCGAGCCAACACCTACCCGGGCCCTACCAGGTGGAGGTCAGGGAAGAGGGGCTTGCCGTCGTGCGGATACCCTTCGTGGTGACGGAACCGCAGTAGCATTGCCACACCGGTTGTGCGGCCCTGCTCGGCAATGAGATGCGATGCGGAGAAATGGATGGCGATGGACCACAGAGACACTACGTTTTCCGCGAAAACGGTATCTGAAGGCCCAGAAACCCCTGATACTGCGAGGGTCACCCGTCGCCAACAAGGGGCCAAACTGGCAAAGATGGGTTAGGCGGGGCGCTTCGCGCCAACCGTCCTGGCGGACGGCAACGGCCCTATAGCCGGTGCCAAACCAGACGCTGAAGCATCCGGCTGAGGGGCGCTTCGCGCCGGGCGTCCTGCGGACGCGACGGCGACGGCTTCGTCTGCGTCAGATGTAGGATCCTGGTCGGAACCAACTCAAGGCCACCGCCCACGCATTGAAGGCGAGCCCTACGTCGCCCGCAGCCTCTATCCCTCCCTCACCTCCGGCAGTTCCGCCCCGCAGCCCGGGCAGAAGCGGTAGTTGTGCGCGCAGGGGAGGCAGATTTGCGTGCCGCAATGCTCGCATTCCCGCGCGATCCGCGCGTCCTTCCCGCAGTGCGGGCAGAAGCTGAAGTCCTCGTCCACTCCCCCGCCACAGTATGCGCAGAAATGCTTCCGCTCCTCGACGGCCGGCTCGGTCGGCGGTTGGGCAACGGCCACGACCGGAGCAGCGGCGGTCACGGCAGGGGCACGCTCGGCGGTTTCGCCTGTTGGCGGTTCTTCCGATTCGTCGAATTCCAGGAGATCGTCCTCGTCTGACCCCGGATCGCGCGCTTCGCCGGGCCACGCCATATCCTCGCGCCGGAAGATCGACGGCGGCGGGGGCGGAGGAGGAGGCGCGGCCGCCTTGGCCTCGGCTACCCACGCCGAGATGCGCGGGGTCGTCCTAATCGCGAACCAGATCAGCAGCACGAGACCGACTGTGACCAGCGTGCCGGAGCCCTTCGTCGCCAGCGCGGCGGCGGAAAACAGCCCCAGGAGCGTCACCAGCCCGAAGCCCCCATAGCGCAAGGCGAACCAAAGGCCGTGCCAGCGGCGCAGGTTGTCGAGCACGAGGAACGACGAGACCAGGAAGGCGATGCCGAACCCCCACGGCACGGACATGTGGTGCGACAGGAAGTACAGGAGCGGGTAGAAGAGAGCCAGCGCCAGGACGATCAGGGCGAACTGGCCGAGCGTTACGGGCTTGCCGGAGGCCACCCCGCCGGCGAAGAGCACCAGCCCCAAGAGCAGCGCCGTGGCAATCCCGGCCCAGGTCAGCCTCTGCCAGACCTTGGCGACATCGTTGCCCATGAACGGCGGGGGGATCTCGAGGATGAGATCCCGCGCGGTGACCAGGTCCTTGTACTTCCACTCGACATTGTAGGTGTCGCCGGTGCGCGTGAGCGGGCTGGAGGGCTGCAGGCACTCGCGGGGCCGCAGGCGCGGCTTGTGCTCGGTGCCGGTGACGCTCGCGGTGAAATCCAGCACGCCCATACGCTCGCCGTGGTCGAGCACATAGACGAAGTCCTCGCTGCCGAAGGCGCGGTACTTGACGATGATCTCGTGGCTCTCGTTGGGGCCGAAGGTCAACTCCCAGCTCACGCCCTGCTGCGAGTAGTCAACGTCCTTGGGTTCCTCGCCGTCCACAAGGACCGACGCATCAGGCAGCGTGTCGGCGGTGGTCGGATAGGGGAAGAAGACCTGCAGCGAGACTTTCTTATCCTTCTTGTTGCGGATCAGGTACTTGCCCTCAAAGGTGGCCTCATAGCGGCGCATCTCGGCATCGGTCTCGGTCGGGTACTTGGCGACGAGGGCGAGCGTGACGGTGGTTTTCACCCGGGTGACGGGCGCCGGCGGGGCGGGCATCACTGCGCGGCTCCCGGTGGGGCTGAGGGCCATACCGCCGGCGCCTCCAGGCATGCCGGGCATCGCGCCAGGTGGGCCGCCTGGGGCCATGCCTTTCATCATCATCCCCGGCGGGGCGGACATGGCTGCTGCCGGAGCGCCGTATTCGCGATACTGCGGCCCGGACTGGGCCATCCCGGCGAAGGCGGGCGCGACGCAGGCGATGAGAAGAGCGGCAACGGCGAGGACGACGAGGGGACGGCGTGAGGATGCATCGGTGCGTACGGCGTTCATGTTGAGACCTCCCCGCGTAATATAGGGCTCGGACAGGAACGAACGCGCTGACTGGTTGAAATGGAGAACACCCGAGGGGAAGGAATAGTGCCGTCGAGAATGGGGCGCCGCCCCGGTAGTGCAGGAGCAGACGAACGCGACGCAGGAGGCGCGGACAGGTGTGCCCGCCTCAGGCGGGGAAACGGTGCGCATGGAGAGACCGGGCGCATGATGGGCCCAAAGAGGGCCGCCCATGGCGAGCCGAGGGGTACGAAGTAACCGGAGGAGTTTCACATCAAGTTGGACTTGCCGGTGGGACCGGCGGGGAAGTGTATCCGCAAGACGTGGGAGGCGCACGCATGGGTTCGTCGACCATCAACCCATACATGGACGTGACCTTCAGAGGTCGGGAGGACCGATCGGGGGTGGACGGTGCAAACTGCGAACTCACGGAACTCCTCGCGAATCTCCGGGCCGCACGAGACAGTGGCTTGGGTGCCTGCCTACAGGTACGCGGGAACGCTGGCGTGGGCAAGACGCGGCTGCTTCTGGAGTTCCAGCGGCGGGGTCCCGCGCACGAGTGTGGGGTCGTGTACGTCAAGGTCACCGAGTGCGGCCGACACCAGCCTGCGCTGGAATTGGTCAAGACAATCGCGCGGCGCATTGTTGAACTCGACCCCGAGTACCGGGGAGACAAGCGCCCCTTCTCCCGCAACCTCCGCAGGAGCTTCCGACCTGTCGCCAGCATTGTCGGTGATGTGGGGACGAAAGCCGGTCTGACAGCGCTTGTCGCAGGCCAACTGTGGGGATTGGTGGCGATGGGTGGGGGGACGATGTTGAAGGCTATTGTCGCCGCCGCTGAAGTCGGCGAGGGCACAGTACCAACCGCGTCCTCTCGTGTGGCTGAGTTCTGCGACGCTCTATTCCATCTGAACGCTAGCCTCAATCGCACCAGCAACAAGTCCGCAGTTGCCATTGTGATCGACCAGTGGGACGACATTCTACGCCTGACGACCGGTCAACGGGATGACATGCGTCAGGTCCTGGAGACCGTCGTCGAGCGCCTCAATCAGGCGCACGCTGGGGCGCGCAGAGTATTCCTCTGCATCGGGGTCCGCAACGAGCGCGCAGCCCTCTGCCTTCCACCACGCGCAATGCCGCTGACGACGCTGGACGTCACCCCGCTGCGGTCAGCGATGGCTGTTGAACTGCTATCCCAGCCCGAGGGGCCCGATGCTCCAAGGAACGCCTACTTCACCGAGGAGGCGGCGCATCGGCTAGCCTCTGAGTACTGCGGTGTTGACCCCGCCGCCAGCCAGGGGGACCTCGCCGCACTGCTTGTAGTCGCAGCGAACGCCTGGCAGCGCGCCGTATCTGCAGGAGGGCCAGGGACACCCATTGGCACTGGCTCTTCCTACGCGGGGATCGTGGCCGCGAGTGTCGACGACATCACCATGCACGCTATCGACGCGTTCCGGCAGACTGCGACAGGCGATCCGGCCTCTGCGAACGCGTTCACGGCGAAACTGGCGATGGTCGAGGCGTGGGACAGTATCGCCCCGGGGGATCTCGCCAAGTACACAGACAACCGTCTCAGCGAGAGACAGGCAGCCGACTGGCTGGAATGGTGGGCAAGAGAGACGCAGCTTCTATCCGGTGGCGGAAACGGACCCTTCCGGTTCAGACACGAGAGCTACGCCATCGCGCTGAGCAGGTCTGTCTATGGGGGAAGCGGAGACGAACTGCGACAGGGCAAGAACCTGTGCGAGTGGGCGCTACGCACTCTCGGCGGGCAGGCACCCGATGGCGATGACATCAGATTCGTCGAGCACTGCCTCGCACGGGTTCCCCCGCGCGCGTGGGCGGTACTCTCAACCGAGTGGTATGCGATCCTCAGCGCTCTTGAGGCGCACTTGTCTTCAAGCCAAGACGATCTGTGGTGGTACATATTGGGGCTGATGCGCGGCTTCCAGCACCCATCCGTCGACGAATGTCTCATCCGCGCGCTCGAGGATCCCAGAGAGGATGTACGGAGCATGGCTGCTGCGGCGCTTGGGTTTCATCACTACCAGCCCGCATTGCCCTCGCTCGCGACCCTGCTCGAGGATAGGGCTGAAAAAGTGCGCACAGCGGCGGCTTCGGCCCTTGTGGAACTGGGGCCATTGGGGCTATCCGAACTCGTTCGGTTGGCGCGACACCCCGAAGCGAACGTATGCGTAGCAGCAATTCGCGCCCTCAGCAAGACGGAAGACGCGACGTACTTTGACATCTATGTTGAGGCGTTGTCAGACGACTCCGAGCAGGTTGCCGAGGCCGCGGCGGAGGTTCTCGGGAAGCAGGGCGACCCACGCGCCGTCGATCCCCTCGTCGCGTACGTGAGGCGGCGAGGGGACAGGGATGCCTGGAGTGCGTACAGGGCACTGGAGGGCATGTCGCCCCACTCCATCGAGCCCCTCTACGAAGCGGTCCGCGCCGCTGACCCGGCAGCCGAGAAGGGGTTCTGCATGAGGGCAGTGCTCGTTCTCGCTGGCATGGGGAAGCCGGCATGGGATGTGCTGGTCCGCCTGTTGAGGAAGGGCAGTTGCGATTTGTGTCTCACAGTGGTCGCCGTCCTGCGTGGCCCAGAGGGGACGGCATTTGCAGACGGGCTCAGGGCTCTTTTGAGCGACGACGACCCCACCATCAGGGCGTACGCCGATACCGTGCTTCGTGGCAAATGAAAAGTCTCACGATTCTCCGGGCAGCCGGTCTAGCGCGCATCGCGCATCTTTACGGCTGACGCTTACCGCCTCACAGGTCCCTACCCCCTCTCCGTCGAACCCTCCCTCCCACAGACCCGCCGCTCTCGAAAGGCTTCTCATGTCCGCGCCGATGACGCTTGCGCTCCTGCTCTTCGCCCGCACGGCCGCTCTCTGCCAGGCCGCGAAAGCCGGAGAAGATGTCGGCTCTGCGTTGGCGAACGCTTTTGCGCTTCTGCGCCTTCTTGACCATCCATGCCGCAACGGGTAGAATCTCTGCACGGGCAGCATCAAGCAAGGGATGAGCGCAATGGCGCACACAACAACTATGCAGGGACCGACAGTCGGCCTGCACATTCGAGTTGACCGCGAACTTCGCACCCGGGTTGACAATGAGGCCTCGCGCGCGGGAATGAGCCGCGCGGCGCTGCTGCGACGCCTCATTGAGGACGCGCTCGAACTGGAGGAGGAGCGTCGTTGGGTGGCTGAGAAGGCCGGAGAGGCCCTGGAAGAAGAGGGGGAGCCCTGGGAGAAGGTCAAGGCGGAGCTGGGGTTGTGACCTACCGCCTAATTGTCACCCGTGCCGCGAAGAAAGGGTTGGCTTCGCTCCACCCCGAGGTCCAGCAGCGGGTTAGTGAGCATATCGCGGCGATCCTCGAGACGCCGAGGATGCCGCAGGCAGCCGCGCTGGCGGGGTCGTTCGCCGGGCTGCTCAAGGTTCGCGTCGGCGACTATCGCATCATCTACCACGTCGACGACGCCACCCAGACCATCAAGGTTGTGCGCGTAGGGCATCGGAGCAACGTGTATAAGTAAAGCGTCACCCGGTTCCTTAGGGGCGCAACATTCCCCCTCTCACAGGTCCCCTCCCCTTCCCCGTCGAACTCCCCCTCCCACAGACTCGCCGCTCTCGGGAGGCCTCCTATGTCCGCGCCGATGATGCTCGCATTCCTATTCTTCGCTTGCACCGCCGCTCTTGCTCAGCAGCCGCCTGATGCTGCGCCGCCGCCCCCGGTGGCCCTTAATGTCCGCGACTTCGGGGCTGTCGGCGATGCGAAGGCCGATGACACCGCCGCGATCCAGAAGGCCCTCGACCAGTGCGCCAAAGGCGGTGGCGGGATCGTCTGGGCCCCGCGCGGCAACTACCGCATCGCCACCCACATCACCATTCCGGCCTCGGTGACGCTGCAGGGCGTGTGGACCATCCCCACCGCCTGGACGCAGATGCAGGGCACGACGCTGCTGGCCGAGGAAGGGCGCGGCACGGAGACCGGGCCGGCGTTCATCACCCTCGCGCCGAACGCGACTGTCAAGGGCCTCACGATCTTCTACCCCGCCCAGGATCAGCAGAGCATTCAGCCGTATCCCTGGTGCGTGGCCTGCGCGGGGGGCGACAACGCCTCCATCGTCGATGTGCTGATGGTCAACCCGTTCAAGGCGGTGGATTTCGCGACCAACGCCAGCGGCCGCCATTACATCCGCAATCTCTACGGCCAGCCGCTGCGCATCGGCATCAGCATCGACAAGTGCTACGATGTGGGGCGCATTGAGAACGTGCATTTCTGGCCCTTCTGGGGCTGGGACGGCAAGCCGGCGATTCAGGAGTACATGCGCAAGAACGCGGTTTCGTTCATCTTCGGGCGCACCGACTGGGAGTACGTCCTGAACACCTTCAGCTTCGGCTACAAGGTCGGCTACCAGTTCATCCAGACGAAGGACGGCGGCTGCAACGGCAACTTCCTCGGTATCGGCGCGGACGCCACGAACACCGCCGTGCAAGTGGACGGGTGCCAGGGCATCGGGCTGCTCATCACCAACGGCGAGTTCGTCAGCTTCCTCGACCCCGACCCGACCGAGGTGGTCGTCAGCCCGACGAACACCGGCCTCGTCCAGTTCAGCAACTGCGCTTTCTGGGGTCCGGCGGAGCGCATCGCGAGCCTCAAGGGCAGCGGCTCGGTGAGCTTCACGCAGTGTCATTTCATGCACTGGGACCGCGCCAACAAGGGCACGGCGGCCATCGACTGCGAGGGCGGGAGCCTTACCGTGTCCTCCAGCCGCTTCTCGGCGAAGTCGCCGGGGATCAGCCTCGGCCCCGAGGTCAGCACCGCGACGATCTTCGGCAATACCTTCGCCGGCCGGCAGCAGGTCTCCAACGAGAGCAAAGGGGATGTGCAGGTGGGGCTGAACGCGTCTCTCATCCAGCCGATCAAGGCGGAAGCCGGCGAGACCATCGTCGATGAGGCGGACGGCAAGCCCGGATTCGCCACGACCGGCGCCTGGATCGCCGTCGAAGATCCCGGCTATCTGGGCGGACGCGCCATCTGGGCAGCGAAGGGCACCGGCGACGCCACCGCGACCTGGAAAACCCGCGTGCCGAAGGCTGGCCGATACGAAGTCAGCGTCTACATCGGCCCCGACCCCAACCACGACCACGCAAAGGACGCCACGTATACGGTTACAACAGCCGATGGCCCGAAGACTGCTCATCTCGACCAGACGACTGACACCGGCAAGTGGCGGCTTCTCGGCGCCTTCAGCTTCACTCCCGAACTCGACGCAACAGTAACCCTATCGAACGCCGCCGGGGCCAATGTCATAGCCGACGCAGTGAAGTGGCGACGCGTGCGTTGACTCCGGGCTGTTGCCGTTAGCCGTTGTTGTCTGCCGTTCCCCCCTCTCCACGAGTGGAGAGGGGCCGGGGGTGAGGTTGCCGTTCTCCCCCTCCCTACGAGGGAGGGGGAGTGCCCCGCGGTATCCCGCGAAGCGGGATCGGCGGGGCGAGGGGGTAGGAAGCCGTCGCCGTTCCCCCTTTCCTCACTCGTGGAGAAGAGGGCCGGGGGGGGCCGTGCCGTTAGCAGGGAACCGCGCGCCGATGGCGAATGTCTAAGGCACTCGGAGGAGACACCATGAGACTACTCCTGGTTATAAGCGTGCTTCTGATCGTAGCGTTCGTCATCACCGGCTGCGGAAGCGGGGTGGATAGCGTGCAACCGCAACATCGCGACACCCCCGGCATCTCGGGCGGAGCCCTCAATGCTGCCGCGACCGAGACCGCCACCAGCAGCGAACTCGACTACCAGGGCTGGAAAGCGCTGCGCATGCAGAATGGCCTCGTCGAGATCGTGTGCGTGCCGGCCATCGGCGGGCGCATCATGAGCTACTCGCTCGCCGGCCACAACATGCTGTGGAACAACCCCGCCGAGTACGGAAAGACCTACCCTCAGCCGAAGTCTGAGGACCAGCGCAAGTGGCATAACTTCGGCGGCTACAAGGTCTGGCCGGCCCCGCAGTCCGACTGGCACGGCCCGCCCGATCCGGTCGGGTCGCCTTTAGAGGGGGCCGCGTGGGAGGGCAAGATCACGACCGCCTCCGGCGCGTATGCCGAGATCACCCTCACCAGCCCCGCCGACAAGACCGTCACCGGCCTGCAGATGACCCGCCGCATCCGCCTGTATGCCGGAACGACGAAGCTCACCGTGCGCGAGACCTTCAAGAATGTGGCCGCCAAGCCGGTGCGCTGGAGCATCTGGGAAGTCACCCAGTTGCCGGGCAAGCTCGCCAAGGACAAGGACTTCAGCCCCGAGGCGCAGGCGTTCATCCCGCTCAATCCGACCAGCAAGTTCACCGATGGCTACACCCACCTCGTCAAGCCGGACAAAGACACCGAGCAGTTCGCGAAGATCGCCAACAACACCGTGGTCCAGACCAGCTACAAGCACCTGATGGACAAGATCGGCGTGGACAGCGTTGCCGGATGGGCGGCGGCGGTCGATGGCGTGAGCGGCTATGCGATGGTGAAGCGCTTCGATGTCAAGGCGGACAAGGACCACGAGTACCCCGATGGGGGCTCGACGGTCGAGAACTGGACGAACCCCGACGAGGCCTACATGGAGCTGGAGGTCCTCAGCCCGCTGTATGACATCCAGCCCGGCCAGGAGCAGTCCTTCGAGGAGCAGTGGTATCTGGCGAAGATGAACGGCCCGATCGTCGGCGCGACCGACGCCGTGGCGATCCGCGTGCCCGTGACGATGGCGATGGCGGATGGCGAGGCCACCCTCAGCGGCGAGATCGGCGCCTTCGCGCCGGGCAAGCTGAAGATCGCCTTTATGGACGCGACTAACAACTCGGTGGGCGATGTCGTGACGATGGACGTCAGCCCGATGACCGACCTGAAGCTCGACAAGAAGCTGAAGGTCCCCGCAGGCGCAGTGAAGCTGGCGCTGAAAGTGAACGACACGAAGGACAAGCTCGTAGGCATGGTGGCGGAATTGCCGATAGCCGCCGCGACGGCAGCAGCGCCACCGGCCGGCGCACAAGCGGCGGCACCGACAGCCGGCACACAGGCAGCAACTCCGGCGCAGTAGCGCGCGAGACCCGCGCAGCGACTGACTTGACATTCGACAGTGGGCCGTGATCCCCGGGCGAGCCGCGCGCTCGCCCGCTTCGTTCAGGTAGGCATGTGATCGCTCCCCAACTCTCCGACCTCGAAACCCGTCTTCTCAGCCGCATTCAGGCTGACTTCCCGCTCGTCGAGCGGCCTTTTCTCGCCCTGGCAGGGGACCTCGGCAGCGCCGAAGCCGAGGTCATCGAGCGCGTCCGCGATCTGCTCGACCAGGGGCTCATCCGCGAGATATCGCCCGTTTTCGAGGTGCGCAGGCTGGGCTATGTCAGCACCCTCGCGGCCGCGGAAGTGCCTCCCGAGCGGGTTGCGGATGTTACAGACATCATCAGCAAGTACCCCGAAGTCACCCACAGTTATCTGCGCGACCACCAGTATAACTTGTGGTTCACCGTCGTGGCGTGTGGTCACTTAGTGAAGGAACTCACCCTCGCGTCGATCGGGGACCGAACCGGGTGCAGGCCGATCCACAATCTGCCGGCGGTGCAGGTCTTCAAGGTTCGCGCTGTCTTTAGCCTCGCCGACACGCACCTCGACCGCCCGATCCCTTGCGCGACGAATCGCGCATCCACACATCAACGGGGCAAGCACGCGCCGGACGCTCTCTCCACCGCCGACTGGGACGTCATCGAGGCGCTCCAGGAGGGCATCGTTGCCGCGGAGGAGCCTTTCGCGCCGCTGGCGGACCGGGCCAGGCTGTCCCAGCCGGAGTTTCTCGAATGTGCGCAGGCGCTGTGTGCACGCGGTGTGATCCGCCGGTTCGGAGCCAGGCTGCGGCATCATCGCGTCGGCATCGAGGGCAATGCGATGGTGGTGTGGGATGTCGCTGCGAGACAGATCAAGCGCGTCGGGCAAACGCTCGCCGCCTTCCCACAGGTGAGCCACTGCTACGAAAGGCCCCCATTCGCGGACTTCCCATATAACCTGTACACGATGGTGCACGCCAAAACCCTCGACTTGATAGCGGAGGTCGTCGACGAGATGGCCGAGGCCGCTGGCATCGTTGATTACGAGATGCTCCGCACCGTGCGAGAGCTGAAGAAAACGACACCGCGATACAGGCGGCCTATGGGCGACGACAAACGTCTCGCCGAGTGAACTCGGCGCTGGCGCGATAGGTTAAGCACCGGGCACTGAAGTGCCCGGTCTTGGCGCTGTACATCGCAAGGGTGAGACCGGGCACTTCAGTGCCCGGTGCTTAACCTATGGCGGCCTGCAAGGCCGCCAGGGCCAGCGCCGACTTCAGTCGGCGTGCCGTTCCGCACCGCACCGCACCGCACCACCGGAGGCACCCCGCTGTGAACATCGCCGCATCCGAGAAGCTCTTCGCCGAAGCCCTGCAACTCATGCCCGGGGGCGTCAACAGCCCCGTACGGGCGTTCCGGTCGGTCGGCGGGACGCCCCGGTTCATCGCCCGCGCCAAAGGCTCGCGCATCTGGGATGTCGATGGGAACGAGTACATCGACTACGTCGGCTCGTGGGGGCCGATGATCCTCGGCCATGCGCCGGAGGTCGTCATCGAGGCGGTTCGCAAGGCGCTGGAGCGCGGCACCAGCTACGGCGCTCCGACGGCGCTGGAAGTCGAGATGGCCCGGCTCATCCGGCAGTGCTTCCCGACCATCGACCTCGTGCGGATGGTGAATTCCGGCACTGAGGCGACGATGAGCGCGATCCGCGTGGCGCGCGGCTTCACCGGGCGCGAGAAGATCGTCAAGTTCGACGGCTGCTGGCACGGCCACGCCGACGGCCTGCTCGTCAGAGCGGGTTCGACCGGCCTGCAGTATGGTGTCCCCGACAGCGCCGGCGTCCCCGCCGGGTACGCGGCGAGCACCCTCGTGGCCCGCTACAACGACCTCGACAGCGTCCGCGAGCTTCTTGCGGCGAACTCCGGCGAGGTCGCGGCAATCATCGTGGAGCCTGTGGCCGGTAACATGGGCATCATTCCGCCGGGGGGCGGCTTCCTGTCGGGCCTGCGGCAGCTTTGCACCGAGCACGGCGCGCTGCTGATCCTCGACGAGGTCATTACCGGCTTCCGTATCGCGCTGGGCGGCGCGCAGGAGCGCTATGGCATCAAGGCCGACCTGACGACACTGGGCAAGATCATCGGCGGGGGCTTCCCGGTCGGGGCATACGGCGGTCGGCGCGACATCATGGAGTGCGTCTCGCCGCTCGGCCCGGTCGTGCAGGCAGGCACCCTCGCCGGCAACCCCATCGCCATGACCGCAGGCATCGCAACCCTGCAGACGCTGATCGAGGGCCGCGAAACGATCTACGCCGACCTGGAGCGCAAGGCGGCGGCGCTGGCGGAAGGATTGGGTGCAGCCGCCGCGACCGCCGGAGTGCCGATGACATGCAACCGCGTAGGGTCGATGCTCACCAGTTTCTTCGCCGAGGGGCCTATTGAGAACGCCGACGACCTCACCAAAGCCAGTAGGGAGAAGTATGCGCGGACGTTCCATGCGATGCTGGCGGCAGGCATCGCCTTCGCCCCGTCATACTGCGAGGCCGCATTTGTATCGACAGCGCACACGGATGAGGACATCGCGCGAACGGTGGAGGCGGCGGGGCAGGCGTTCGAGGCACTGGCGCGATAACGACCCGCCGGTCCCTGCGACGGCAGGCAGAAAGGCCTGCGAGGCTACGCGCATCGACGGCCTTTACGTCCTGGGGGATTGCATCCCCCAGACCCCCGCATCCCTTTTTGCCATTCTGGCGAGACTTCACGTCTGACAAGGCAATCGGTCCGCAATCAACCTACCATGATCGAACGCCCGGCAACCGAAAACCCCTCCTAACCGCATTTAACACCCCGTTCATCTACCCAAAACCTCCGCGTAACACATAAGCGCTATATATCTGCCGGCACATCGCACGAGGCGGCGCATATCTTCGCCCCCTGTTGCGTCACTCAAAAGCGCCGGCGATGTCTGCGTAAGATCGTTTGAAACGCCGACGCAAGTCACGATCGCGCTTGATCCACGAGGCACGGCTTTGCCGTGGGTCGGGGCGACGGATAGGAGTTGGTTCGACCATGAAGCTCCGCACTGTACTGACGGTGCTTCTCGCAGTGGCGCTACTGCCGCTCGGGGCGCTCGCCACAATACATGATGTCGGCCTGCTTTCAGACCATCCGCTGGCACGGCTCTCCATCGTCCTGGGCAAGTCGATGACCCCCACCCTGAAGCAGGGCGAGGGCCTTATATTCGTCCGTGCGCACTGGCGACCAGGTGACATCGTCCTCGCGGAGACCGACGATGGCGATCAACTGGTGAAGCGGGTAGTGGGCGTCGATGCGAAGGGTGTGCACCTGGCGGGGGACAACCGGCGACTCTCGGCGATCTGCGATCCCGTACCACCCGATCATGTTCTGGGCAAGCTGGTCTTCCACGGGGGCCGGTTCAACCGGGCGATCACGGCGCAACTTCAGCAGAGGGTCGAGATGGGAGTCTGAGGTCTGCTTATCCATAAACATCCAGGGCGCGCATAGAGGCCGTCGTGTCCATCCTACATCATGTCCTTCCACGGGGGGCGCTTCGTGCCGATGAACCAGCCGACGACTGTCCCGACGACATACGCCGCAACGCCCAGGACCAGATAGTACACCGTCGGCACTTCAACGAGCGGTGTATGGCTGTGTCGCCCCGGCGTACCGATCTCGAGCAGGAAAAGCTCCGTGACCAGAACCGAGCCCACACCGTACTTGATGGCGCACCAGACTGCCTCGGACCGCTGCTCCTCGCGCGCTTTGACTTTGATGAGCTGTTCGGACGTGACGCCGACGGCCTCGGGGCGGTCGCGAAGTTCGCGCTGGCACTGCGGGCAGAACTGCTGCCCCGCCGGGACGCGTGTCTGCACGCCTCTGGCTTCACAGCCCTTGCAGAAGTGGATGGTCGCGCCTGACTTCGGCATGCCGCTCATCACCTGCCTTCGTGTCGGTTCCGACCACCTGCGCCACCCGATCTCACCTCGGCATCGCCCCCGGATTCGCGTCGGTGATCCCCTGCGCCTGCACATCGCCCACCTCGATGTACTGCCGCTGCTCTATCTCATAGGACCCGCCGATCCGGTACGATGGCCACAGGAGCAGCATGGGCAAAAAGATCAGGAGAGCCACCGTCAGGCCGACCATCTGCCCCACTACCCGGCGGAATGCGTTCCAGGGGTCGGGGCGTGAGTCCGCTCCGAGCCGCCCGCGCTTGGCGAATGCCACAGCGAACGCTCCAATGCACCAGATCGCCCCGCCGACCAACACGCCGACGATGAGAAGCGGCGCCATCCACGAGAGAGAGACACCCTTCTGAGCGACCAAAAGGGGCATGTAGTGGAGAACCAGGAGACCGGGTGCGCACGACACCGCCATCAGCGCACTGATCGACACCCACCCGGTGCGGATACCCCCGTCAGTTTCGCTATTTCCCTTGAGCAGTAGCGACAACACCCGCACACAAAGCGCCTGGAACATGAGCATGGCCGCCAGACCCCACAGCACATACGCGCACCTCAGTCGCGTCAGCCTGTTGGACCTCTCGCCGATATCACGGTCCACATAAGCGCGGAACGCGCCCTTCCACTGGCGGCCGGCCTCAGCATCCCGCTCGAGGAACTCCGCAAGCGCAGGACTGCCGTGTGCTCGCAGGTAGGCAGCGGTGTTCGCGACCCGCGTCCGGTTGATCCAGTCGCTGCCGGCAACGGGGTCCGCAATGGCCTTCCGCTGCGCGGTCTGCTCGGCGGTCAGCGGCACAGTCCCCATCGCACTCACTGCGATCCCCGTGAAACCGCCGACCCCGTCGTAAGCGCTGACCCTCATCACGTGGCCGAAGTGCAGCATCGCCCGCAGGCAACGCACCGCCTGGGCGTGATGGCCTGCGTCTCTGGCGTCCAGGGCGAACCTCTGAAGCACACGCGCCAACGAGCGCATGTGCGTGGCAGTCGGGGACCTCATCGCCCACGCAGCACCGTTGTAGACCCCGACGGTAGTGTCCCCCGCTGCCCGCAAGACTCGCTCGACCGCGAGGCCACATTCGCGCTCGTGCAGATCGAAGCGGTTCTTGCCCGTCGCCTCGTCCAGAACGGCGAAGGCGTCGGCATCGCGCCGGTCCGCGAGGTAGGCCCACACCAACAGGTAGTCACAGGCGGCGTTGTCGGGTTCGAGCCGGCGGCATTCGACAAGCACCGCCTCGGCTGCGCGCAGGCGCTTCGTTTCGGCCTCGGTGCGCGTCGGCAAGTGACTCGGCGCGGGCCACTCTGGCTTCCCCTCTGGCCGGAGCAACCCGCCTGCCTGGGCCAGGAGTTCAGTGGCCTGCCACAGCCGGGGCACGACCGAGTTCGGCGCCAGCGCAACTGCCCTGGTGAAGGCGGCCTCAGCGCTTGTCGTCGTCGCGCCCAACCGGGTCGGCATCTCACTATAAGGCAAGGGATTCTGACGCAATTCCTCGGCGATCACGCGCAGGCGGTCGTATCCACTGACGACGGCCGCGTAGCCCAGCCACAACTCGGCATCGTCCGGGTGCGCGAGAGCGACTTCCTCGCATTTGCGGTCGGTGACATCAGGCCACAAGTGGCCTTCACCTCTCGCGAACCACGAGCCTGTCAGCATCGGCATCGTGGCCAAGAGTACGAGGGATGCGGCGAGGAGGATGAGGGTCAGTCGCTGGCTGTTCATAGGGTCCCCCGTTTCGCGGAAAGCCCATGCGATACACGGCAGCAACATACCACTTCGCTGGCGAGTGGCGCTTTCCTTTGGTGAGGGCACTGCTCCCGCGCCAGCGGCATTGACTCCCGGCACTCCCTGCGCTAACCTGACGTTATCCTCTGTACCACTATCTGGAGGCCTCTTCGATGACCGCCCGTATCCTGCTCGTTACGCTCATTGCCACATCCATCGCTATCATCTCCACTGCTCACGCATCAGACCGTGGCAAGAACCTTGTCACGAATCCCGGCTTCGAGGCGGGCCTGGACGGCTGGCAGTCGGTGGGCGATGCCAAGGCGGCTGGGGACGCCAAGGCGGCTGAGGACGCCAAGGCTGTCGTCATCGACGACAAGGTCGGCCACCGGAGCGCCCACTCGTTGCGCGTGTCCGGCAAGGACCTGGATTCCTCGCAGGGCGTCATGCAGGTCATCACCTTCGATAAGCCCCTCAAGCACCCGTTCCGCGTCTCCGGGTGGAGCAAGGCCCAGGGGGCCGAGGTGGGCCAGGACTACGACGTCTACCTCGATGTGCACTTCGATGACGGCACACCGCTGTGGGGCCAGATCGCGGCCTTCGCGCCCGGCACCCATGACTGGCAATACAGCGAGACGATCTTCGATGCCACCAAACCGGTGAAGTCCATCGAGGTCTTCGTGCTGTTCCGCAAGGCGAAGGGCACCGTCTGGTTCGATGACATCGAGGTTACCCCGGTGCCGTTCGAGTTCCGCGATGCCAAGGTGCTGCCCAATCTCTTCGGGGGATCGAGCGTCAGCGTAACCGCCGTCACGACCCTCCCGGCCCACTGGACCGCCGAATTGACCGGCCCCGGCGGGACCGTCGCGAAGCAGTCCGGCGACGCGATGCCGATCACCCTCAACTGGATGGGCAGCGGCGGCGCGCAGGGCCCGGCGCAGCAAGACTACACCGTGCGGATCGCCGCGACCGACGACATCCTCGGCGAGCAGATCAATGACGAGCGGAAGGTGAGTGTCGACACGCGCGGCCCGCAACGCGGGTACGCCCTGTGGACCGAGAGCAGCAT
>Ga0181520_10001867_pt1 | contig 41367 bp, 33 predicted proteins | sample PEATcosm2014_Bin_29_FD_132451 | JGI IMG/M metagenome (GOLD analysis project Ga0181520, IMG submission 132451) | Peatland microbial communities from MTU Mesocosm Facility, Houghton, MI, USA - PEATcosm2014_Bin02_30_metaG | ecosystem: Environmental > Terrestrial > Soil > Wetlands > Peat | place... | reverse complement strand
AGAACATTGCCATGCCGCCTGTCTTGGATAATTACGGCAAGATACACCTGGTGTTGATCTGGGATTCCGTCGCCGGGTATATGGCCGTTTATACCAACGGCGTTGTCATGGGAATCAATACCAACGTGACCTTGCCCATTTCTGCCATCGTCAATGCGCACAGCTATCTTGGCAAGTCTTCGTACACAGGAGACGACTGTGGTGTGGCTACAATTGATGAGTTTCGGATGTATAGCGGGGCCATGGGGGTGGCGCAGGTTGCCGCCGATTACGCCTCGGGTCCCAATGTTTTGCCGGTGCCGAAAATGACGGTCGCAACTGTGGGCCAGAATCTGATGCTCACCTGGCCGGATTATATTACCGGCTACTCGCTTCAAACTTCCGCTCAACTGGGAGCGGGTGCGTCCTGGGCGCCGGTGACGGCGGCGTCCCTCATCCTGACGAATGGGACATTTTTGATCGAGCTGCCAACGACCAACCGGCAGGCATTTTTTCGTATTGTCAAGTAGACTGTCTGAATGAAATCAAAGTAAAAAATAAAATGAATAATCAAACCGGTTTAATTAAAAAAGCAACTGTCCTGGCAGGGGTTTTGGTTGCTCTCACGACGCCTGGCCAGACACAAAATGATGCAATCATGGTGCAGGCGGATCAAGTGCTGCACACCAATTCACCTTATCTGACTGGGGCGTGTATTGAGGATGTGAATCATGAGATTTATGGCGGTATTGACAGTCAGATGATTTTTGGCGAGAGCTTCGCGGAACCCGCTGCGCAACTGCCCTTAAAAGGTTTCAAAGCTTACGAGGGTCGCTGGACGCTGGCGGACGATGGCAGTGTTCAGGGCGCTGGCAGCGATGGCTCAAAAATTGTCTGGGACGGTCCGGCGTTGTCCGTGGGCGAGGTCAGTGTGGACGTGAAACTGACGGAAGCAACCGGTGGCAATGGTGGTTTGATCTTAAAGGTCAGCAATGCCGGCATAGGCTCGGATGCGTTCACCGGCTACGAAGTTTCGCTTGAAAGGCCGGGATTTTTAGTGATTGGACGCCACCGTCAGAACTGGGAACCGATTCGCCGCGTGCCGTGCGACGTGCCGGTAAACGAATGGATCAAGCTGACCGTTCGCACCACTGGCAAATCGTTTGAGGTGTTCGTCAACGGCCAGAGCATCACGCAATTCGAGGACGCCGAGCATCCGCTCGAAACTGGCGCGGTAGGTTTGCGGATCTGGCAGCACAAGGTTTTGTTTCGCAATCTCTCCGTTGCCACCGGCGCCTCGCCGCAGAAGGTGGCGTTTGAATATGACGCCGGCAATAATCCGTCGGACAGCGTGAGCGGCATGTGGCGCCCGGTCCGGCTGGGCGCGGTCACGGGGAGTTTTTCCCTTGAATCGCAGGGGGCGTTTTCCGGCAATCAAAGCCAGCAAATCACTTTTGCCAGCGGCTCTGGTTCCATCGGAATCGAGAACCAAAGCCTGAATCGCTGGGGCATGAATTTTGTGAGAGGAAAAGAATATGAGGGTTATCTTTGGGCGCGCGCGAAGTCGGACACCGAGCTTTTCGTTGCGCTGGAAAGCAAAGATGGCGGCGCGGCATATGCCGAAAAGTCTCTGAAGCTCAAAGCCGGCGACTGGCAGCGTCTCGATTTCAAGGTCACGCCAAACGCAGCCGACAAGGCAGGACGATTTGCAATCAAGCTGAAGCAACCCGGCTCGGTTGCGCTGGGTTATGCCTTCCTGCAGCCTGGCTCCTGGGGGCGGTTTAAGGACTTGCCGGTTCGCAAGGATGTGGCGGAGGGATTGATCAACCAGGGCGTGACGATCCTGCGTTACGGCGGCAGCATGATCAACAATCCCGAATATCGCTGGAAGAAGATGATCGGGCCGCGCGCACAGCGGCCGCCGTATGAAGGGCATTGGTATCCCTATGCCTCGGACGGCTGGGCCATTTTTGATTTTCTGAACTTCTGCGAGGCGGCGGGTTTCCCCGGTATTCCCGACGTTGACATCAATGAAACCCCGCAGGACATGGCGGATTTCATGGATTACCTCAACGCCACGCCCGACAGCGAATGGGGCAGGAAGCGCGTCGCTGACGGTCATCCGGCGCCGTATCATTTGAAATACATCGAACTGGGCAATGAAGAACGGGTGGATGACAACTACTTTGCAAAGTTCAAGGCCGTGGCCGAAGTAATCTGGGCGAAAGATCCTTCCATCATTTTGATCGTCGGTGATTTTTCCTATCACAGCGTGATTACCGACCCGTTCAACTTCACCGGCGCAGACAGCGGCATCACCACGCTCGCCGCGCAGCAGAAGATCCTGCAACTGGCGAGACAACACGCTCGCGAAGTGTGGTTCGACCTGCACGTTTGGACCGACGGCCCCCGGCCTGACAGCACCCTGCCGGCGATGTTTTCCTATATTGACGCGATGGACAGAATTGCCGGCGACGCGAAACACAAAGTGCTGGTCTTCGAGTTGAATGCAAACAACCACTCCCAGCGCCGGGCCCTGGCAAACGCGCTGGCTATAAATGCGATCCAGCGCGACGGTCGCCTGCCGATTACTTCTTCAGCGAATTGCCTCCAACCCGACGGTCAGAACGACAACGGCTGGGATCAAGGCTTGCTGTTTCTGAATCCATCGCAAGCCTGGCTGCAACCGCCCGGTTTTGTAACCCAGATGATTTCGCGGAACTACGAGCCGCTGGCGGTTAAGAGCGAAAGTCCGGCCCAGGATCTCGACGTAAGCGCGACGAAGAGCGAAGACGGGAAAACGCTGGTGCTTCAAGTCGTAAACGTCGGCGAGACAGCCGTGACGCTGCCGCTGAAGATTTCCGGCTTCGTTCCAATAAAACCCGTGGCGCAAGTGTTGACGCTGGAGGGGGCTTTGGATGCGCACAATACGGCCAGCATGACTGGAGCGATCAAACCAGCGGCGACCGAATGGAAGCATGGCCTGGAAAATGGTGAAACCACGGTGACTTTTCCTGCCCGCTCATTCACGGTCATCCGGCTATAAAATCCACATTGAACCTCAGCCGTTGTCAACCGCCTGTTGGGGCCCTTTAATTTGTGATTTGTCAGTGCAAGCGAAGCATTGCCTTCGCAACGGCAGCAGAGACTCGGCAATCCACTTCTTGCTGGATTTTCGCATATCTGGAGCGCACCCAGACAATGTAAAATGCATGAAAAACTGTGCGCCTTGCAATCCCTTGCGTCGCCTGCGACGCAGTTCAGAGGCGGGCTTGCTGTGGCACATGTGATGCTTCCGTCCTTAACGCCAAGGAAAAAATATGAAAACCATAAAATGTTTTGTCGCATCGGCAATTCTCGGGACTTTAAGCGTCGTGTGTTGCGCCAGCGCCCAGGATTCCACAAACACCATGATGACTACTACAACCCAGCCTCCACTGGCGACCCGGGACGATACCTCCCTGGACTATCCCCCGCTTTACCGTTCGCAGGAACTTGATCTGGACCTGTTCGGCAGCGCCTCACTGGGAGAGCAAACGCTGGAGCATATATCGGGCGATAGATTCAGGCATCATTCACTGTGGGGCGGTGGCGGTGGTCTTACTTATTTTTTCTGTCGCTACGTTGGTGTCGGTGGGGAATTTGATGCGGAAGGCAGGACACATCGCTTTGTTGACAGTGCCGATGGCAATATTTTTTTGCGCGTTCCCATACTCGAAACTGGGTTTGCGCCCTATATCTTTGGCGGCGGCGGCTATCAATTCGAGAACTTTCGGCAGTCATTCGGACAGGCCGGCGCCGGGCTTGAATTTCGTTTCACCAGACACGTGGGCATTTTCGCTGATGGCCGTTATGTGATTGCCGATCAAAGTGAAAATTATGCAGAGGCGCGTGCCGGATTGCGGATCGCCTTCTGATTTTTGTCGGGCACGTGGGGAATCGGGTCGTAAGGGGAATTCCAAGCTCCAAGAAATTATCCTGGAGCTTGCCCCACAGTGCGCCGCCAACGGACTGGGCCAATGCGCGTGGGGAAATTTTTGGTTTCCCGTTAGACATCGCACGGTTAGGCAGAAGCTTTGAGGACAATCCCGGCAAGCGGGGGCAGGGTGAGCATCAATGAGTGTGATTGGAAATTCCACCCAAACGGGGCCGCTTCCATTCCGCCGAGATTGCCCTGGCCACTGCCGCCAAATTCCGGAGCGTCGCTATTGAGCGTTTCCGTCCAGAACCCTCCTCTGGGCACACCAACGCGATAATTATACCGGGGCACCGGCGTGAAATTCAACATCACCAGCAGGATCTCGCGGGCATCGGAGGTTGTGCGCAAAAACGAGATAACGCTGCGGCTGGCATCCGAAGTATCCACCCATTGAAAACCCGAGGCACTCGAATCGGTTTGATGCAGGGCGCGCTCAGCCCGGTAAAACCAGTTTAGCCGGGCGACCCAGTTCATCAATTGGCCGTGGAAGTTCGCCTCGTTCACCAGATGCCAGTCCAGACTGGATTCTGAAGTCCATGGATTTTGCTGGCCAAACTCATTGCCCATGAAAACCAGCTTTTTGCCCGGGAACAAATATGTGCAGGCCAGGAGTAGCCGCAGATTGGCAAATTTCTGCCAGGCGTCGCCTGGCATGATCGTAAACAGTGAGGATCTGGGCCGGGCTACCAACTTGTCGGAAAGCGGCAGGATGTAATTACCATCAAAGGCATACACATCGCGCTGCGTGAATTGCGCGTGGCGGAATTTTCGATAGAGCGGATCGGTGCTGAAGTAGGCGGCCATCTCCTCTGCCCAAGCCAGGTCCCATTTGTATCGGTAACTGCCGAGGATAGTTTCACCATCCGTAAAGCCACCATCGGCGGGAAACCCACCGGCTTCGGCAGCCGCCATCGTTTGTGCTGGCCCGCTCATCTCCAGAATGACGCCCACGTCTCGCTGGTGAAGATAGTTGATAAGAAATTGCAGCTCTTGCGGATCAATACCGGCTGCTGAGTGGAGTTGGACGTGGGTGAAATTCATATGCTGCACATAGTCCGCGAGTTTGGGGGCGAGTTCCGAACAGGTTAGCGGCCGGTTTTTCTCCTCCGGCACGCGCTTCCAGGAGCCAAGGTGAACTTCATAAATGGAAATAGGGCAATCAGGCGCGCAATTTGCCGCACGTGATTCGGTCAGCTCCAAGTCCGTGGAAAGAGCTGGATGGGCAACTTGTTCCGTCGTGTTCATAGCGGGTTGTCGGGATGGAGCAGGTCGAGGAGAACTTGGAAAGTGATATTCACCCACGCAGGGCGGTTGTTCAATTCATAGCCCAGTTCGTAAATGGCTTTGCGCAATAATTCCACGTCCAGCATGATTTTCAGGGCCGCCTCATTGGCCGGGATGAAAACCGCTGCACGGGTGGTGTCCAGATAGGCTTTCAAAAACGTTGTTCCTGCCCCTACGGACCAATAGCGGGCCCAAGCAGCGCGGGTTTCCAAGTTTGTCTCCTGGAATTGCTCAGCCGGCAGTTCCCGCAAGGCGGCGTTCGCTGCGTAGAAGAATGAGTAGATCATGCCACCTACATCGCGAAGCGCCGATTGTTTGGCGCGTCGCTCTTCAAGCGGGAGCGCTGGCTCGCCCTCGAAGTCAATAATCAAAAAGTCCGGCCCGTGATGGAGCACCTGTCCCAAATGATAATCGCCATGGGTGCGAATCCTGGCGGCAACGACCGGCTGTTGTGCGATTTGTTGAAATCGTTGCCTCACGGCAGATTCCAGCGAAAGAACTTTTTCCGCGAAGGGTAGGGAGTTGGACTCAAGGGTTGGCAAACGTTGGCGAAGTAATTGAAAATTCCGTTGTGTCAATTCCTGAAGCGATTGGGACAGGCTTTCCTGATACGCTGCCGTCCAAGGCTCTGGCCGAAATGCCGGGTCAGCGGAATCCGAGGCCAGCATCAGATGAAGGGACGCGGTCCGCTGACCAAGCGTTTTGGCATCGTGCAGGTAGGATCCAACCAGATCAGCAGGCCTTTGCTGAAGCGGTGTGCGTCCCGGAATTTCTCCGGAAAACTCTGACATGGAAGGCACTTGTTTAAGGTTGCCGGGCAACCGCTGAACCTTTTGATAAAAGTGCTTCAAGGCGGCCAGGGTATCCTCCCATGCGTCGTGGCAGCCTGGAATAAAAGACGTCAGGACCGCCATCGTGGAGGTTTTCCCTTGATTGTCATGGTATTCCAGTGCGCCTGCCAGCGCCGGAGAATAAGGAAAATTGCGGGCAGCCAGGAACCGCTCGATCTCCAATTCGGGGTTTATCCCGGCATCCAGGCGGCGGAAGAACTTCAAGATCACTGTGCTGTTATAGATCACAGACGTATTGCTTTGTTCGGCTTTGCTGACCGACGGTTCAATGTCCAAGCCCTGTTCCCTGCGGATTCGGTGAAGTACGCCCGTCGGCTCGGCTTCCAAGTCGCCCGCATGACCGGGGACCTTGTGTCCTTGAGCCGCCAAAACCAGGAGGGCATGACAAAATTCCCGGTCCACGATGGCGTCGTAAAGCACGCCCCCGCGTCGGGGGCGGCTCAGCGAGACATGCGCTAGAATCATCTGGGGCCAGTCGCGAGCAACCGCCTCGGCCTTTTGCTCGAAGGCGCAAGCCAGTGGCAACACATATAATTCCGAACCCTCGCCGGTATATTTCACTTCAAAAAGGACAAGAAAGGCATTTTGCCTGCCCATGGGAACGGTGATTTGCTCGCGGATACTGACGGATTCAATGGTCCGCGCCTTGCTTCGAAACCACCGCCGCGATGGCAGCCACTGTTGCAGCGCCGCGGTCAGCCAATCGCTGGCGCGTCCGCTGAATATTTCAGCCCAGTCCTGATCGAGCGGCAATATGCCACCGGGTGGCGGATGGGTCGCCGCGGCAGGCTGAAGTTCGGTGGTTGATGTCGTCATAAAGAATTATTTGTTCAATTTGTGAATCCTTCACATGAAATAATCAAAATCCCGTTCGGTGCGGATATACCTGCGAAGCCGGAAAATATGGCCGGGGGAATAATGTGGATCCAGTTCGATAAAATTACGCGCGCCATGCCAGATAAAGCGTGCCCCCGTAAGCAAATCGTGCATCTGGTATGACTTGGCCGGGTTGCCGGGGTGGCCGTCGGCTGGCAATTCCACCCAGCCGCTTTGCGTGTGAAACGGGTCCAGATTCACGACTACCAAAACGAAATCCGTGCCATCCTCCGTGGATTTCGTGTAGGCGAGCAGGTTCTCGTTGTCAATTTGATGGAATTGTAAATTGTGATTGGATTGGAGCGCCGGATTTTCACGCCGGATACGATTGACCAGCGTGATCAATTCGGTGAGGTTTTCGGGCGCGTCGAAGTTCCACCGGCGGATTTCATATTTTTCCGAATCCAGATACTCTTCGCTCTCCGGTTTCAAGGGCCGGTTTTCGCATAATTCAAATGCCGGGCCGTACATGCCGTAGCTGGCGCCCAAGGTGGCCGCCAGCATCAGCCGGATTTCAAATTCCGGCCGGCCGCCGGTCTGCAAATGCTCCGGCAGAATGTCCGGAGTATTGGTCCATAAATTGGGGCGGAAAAATTCGGCGACCGGCGGACGGGACAGCTCATTAAAATACGCCGTCAACTCAGGCTTCGAATTGCGCCACGGGAAATAGTTGTAGGACTGGGTAAAACCAATTTTGGCCAGGTGGTACATTACCGCCGGGCGGGTGAAAGCTTCGGCCAGAAAAATCAAGTCCGTTTGCTGGCGCTTGAGCGCGGTGAGGCACCATTCCCAAAAAGCGAATGACTTGGTATGCGGATTGTCCACCCGAAAAATGCGGACTCCCTGGTCAATCCAATATTCAAAAATGCTTTTAAGCTCGGTCCACAACCCGCGCCAGTCTTCACATTCAAAGTCAAACGGGTAAATGTCCTGATATTTTTTCGGCGGATTCTCCGCGTACGCAATGGAGCCGTCCGGCAGCTTGCGAAACCATTCGGGATGGTCGCGCAGGTACGGATGGTCGGGAGAACACTGAAACGCGATGTCCAGCGCGATCTCAATGCCGCTTGACCGGGCCCGGTTGACCAGTTCCTGGAAATCTTCCAGTGTCCCGAGTTGCGGATTTACAGCTTTGTGCCCACCCTCGGCTGCGCCGATAGCCCAAGGGCTGCCTGGGTCATCGGGTTGGCCCACTGGATTATTGTTCTTGCCCTTCCGAAATGAACGGCCAATGGGATGAATCGGCGGCAGGTAGAGCGTGTCAAAGCCCATCCCAGCAATGCGGGACAACTGCGCTTCGCAGTCTTTGAATGTGCCGTGGCGTCCGGCTTCCGCGGAAAACGATCGTGGAAACAGCTCGTACCAGGTGCTGAAGCGCGCCCGTTCCGGATCCACCACGACGCGGAGACTGCGGCCGGGACTGGAGGCAAACTCGCGCCCGGAATGTTGCATTGCCAGATTTCCGACCCGTTCGTCCAAAGCCAGCTCTGTAGGCGAGCCAGTCGCGTCGGTTTTTCTCAGTTCGCTGGCCCATTGGGCCAACTGATCTGCCGCCGTCCCCTCAGCTCTGCGAGATGCAGCTTCGATCAACCTTGCACCCGCCAACAACTCCAACTGAACGTTTTGCCCGGCGGCGATCTTTTTTCGCAACTCATCGCGCCAGGTTTTGAAATGGTCAACCCATGCTACAATCGTGTAGCACCAGACGCCGGTTTGGGTGACCATGAATTCTCCACGCCAGCGGTCGTTGACCAGGCGGGTCATCGGCGACTCCAACCAGTCCGAACCGTCATCCAGCCGACACTTCACGACCGCCGAAACAATTACATGGCCATCAGCAAACAAATCCGCTTCCACCACCACGCGTTCACCGACGGTGCGTTTGATGGGGCAGCGGCCCTCATCGAGCTGCGGGGTGATGTGTTCAATGGTCACGCGGCAGCGACCTTCTGCCGGCAAGGCCGCCAATTTCTCCCCGGCGCCACGTAGTCCCGTGCGGCAAGCCGGCAGAGCGGATTCTGGCTTTCCGGCCAAATCTTCATCTTCAGTGGTTTCACTAACTCTCATACCAAGATCCTCCTATTCTCTCCAGCACAACCCAGACCAGCCGCAGGCAAGGCAACCTGGCTGGTTTAATGCAAACTATTTCAAGGCCACAGGTGCGGCAAGAACGCTCAAACTACTCTGCAGATGGTTAGTTCGAGCAAGCTGGCTGTTCGCATTCGTTTTGCAATTTGCACAGGCCGCACGGTTTAGACTTGCACCTTGCCAGTGAAACCAGTTTTGGGATCCGTGAGAATTCTGAGAAACAAACCAAGGCCTTGCCGTAACAGGCTTAAGGTTCAGTTGGAGTGGGTTGAAGTGGCTCGATGATTCGGCGTTCAATTTCTTCAAAGGCCTTTTCAGGGGAGGGGCCGGCGTTTTTTTCTTCGTCGTTCCAAGGCCGGCCAAAATGTTCGTCATGGACAATTTCTGAAAGCGCCAGCCGGCCGCCATAAATCTTATCAGGCTGGGTGCCGAAACCAATGGCAAGCAAGGCAATAATCTCCGCATTCTGCGGCAGGCCAAACTCCCGCCCGACGGCATGCGGATCGAAACCTTCCATCGGTGCGGTGTCCAGGCCGTATGCTTCAGCAACCAGCATCATCGTGGTGACGGCAATCATCGTGTGACGGTTAACCCACACCGGCTGGGAGATGCCCTTTTCGAGAAAATCACCGGCCAGCTTTTTCAATCCCGGAATCATTTCCGGTTTGCCGTATCCGCGCCTGACTCCTTCGAGAAAAATTTCATCAATCTGGTTCTTCCAATCGTCCTGGATGGCAAAAGCAATGATAACGACCGGGGCCTCGCCCACTTTTTCCTGGTTGTAAGCGGCTTTTTGCAACCGTTCGCGGTTTTCCTTTTCACGCACGACGACGAACCGCCACGGCTGCAAGTTATACCCCGAGGGAGCCTGCGCGCCGAAACGCAAGATCGCTTCAAGATATTCTTCCGGCACCGGATCGGGCTTGAAATGGGAGGTGGCGCGCCGGTCCAACAACACTTGGGTGATTGGTTTTAAGGCTCTACCGTCCGGGCATTTTTCGGGGAACAAAGCAGGTTTGTCCTGAAACTTAGTTTTCATTTCCTATGGCGCTTGCTCAATGAGTTGAAACCTTCTGCCTGTCTTTCTTGGCGGGGGAAGCCATTCGTGTCCGCGCCGCTTTTGGACCCATCGCCGACAACCCCGCCCGACCCTTGGTTAGGACCGCCTTGTGCGCGGCGGTTGAACGTTCGGATGATGTCCGCCGGCGCGCCGCAGCGTGAGTCTGGCGTGAAATAGCGCGGGCCGAGGCGGCAGCATGCCCTTCACGCTTCAATGCTCCCAAAACTGCGTGGCTGCGCCGGCCCGAAACCTGGCCATTGCCGCTGTGGCCGCGTTCATGGTCCTGTGCCGCCTGACGGCGCACCTTGGAGGAGGCCCTTCCGGCTGACGGCGGTGGCAATTTCACGCCCGCGCGCCGTGCTTTTGACAAGCCAATGGCGATCGCCTGTCTCGCCGAGCGCGCACCATGTTTCCCTGCGCGGATGTGGTGGAACTCCTCGCGTACAAATTCTCCCGCCTGCGTCGAAGGGGATTTACCTTCGCGTTCATCGTTACGAGCCCGTTTGATGGTTGATGGGTCTGGCATATATCCCGTTTAGCTCGAAACATGCCAGAGAAATCCGAAAGCAAATCAGCCTGGCCGTTTGCAGAATGCAAACTCTACCCCGGCAATCGTGCAAGATACCCGGCCACGGCCGGTTGGCAGGGCAATCGTGGTTACAGCTCGATCCCCAATTCAAGGATGTCGCACCGCCTCGTGCCAATCGGTGCTCTGGGCTTTTGCCAGACTCCAGACAAAATGGCAGTTTTCACAATACGCCTGATGTTTGATGAGCCGGAAAATAATTCCCAAGTGCAGGAACAACGTCGGCAGGAAGAATTTGCGGGTCATCTGCGGATAATTTATTCGCAACGAACCGCAATCAGGACAATGAATCGCCTTTTCCAAAGCCGTCGGCACCTCTGCGTTCAACAGTTCAATGGTCATTTTATAAAATGGTTGGCGAACTTGAACGCGAAAAGTCGCCTGTGGCGGACAAAGAAACAAAAAAAGCTGGAGAAGCTTGTCATTATACGTCCGCGCATCAATCCGTTTGTCTCTTAAGAATGCTTCGAGCTTCTTTCCGGCTTGCAAGTCATCAAACAACGCAACGGTTATCCAAGTTGTTTTCATTCTGTTATTTGGTGCAGGAAGAATGCCAAAACCGCCGTCCCTTTCGTCCGGCGTCGGGGCCGGGTTACGCAGTTTGCAATTGCAAAAGTCCGCCGCCTTGCAGCCTGCAATTCGGTTTCGGGAAAACTGACGCATATTCGATGAATTTTTGTGGCAGGCATCTAGCTCGACTAAAAAAATTATGAACACAATCGAACATGATCTATCTGGAAAAAAGTGGCTATTCTTGCCGCCGATGGCTTTGAACAGGATGAATTGCTCTCTCCGCTGGCGGCGCTGAAGGAGGCCCACGCCGATGTGAAAGTCGTGTCGCCGACGCAAAACAAAATCATCAAGGGCTGGAGCCACATGGATTGGGGCAAAACGGAGACGGTAGATTTGCCATTGAACGAGGCCAAACCGGAAAATTTTGACGCGCTGGTGCTTTCCGGCGGCGTTATCAATCCCGACCATTTTTTATTTTGCCGGTGGATTGGTCGAGGTTAAGTTCGACTGATCATATTGAGGGAACCAGGTCTGATACTTTTTTGCCGCTTGCGCCGTTGTGTATTTTTCCGGCACGTCTGTGCGCCGCCAGGAAATAAAAAGGAATCGCGAGTGCTTGTCGAACGATTTGCCATCCAACGGACCGGTCGAATACACGTGGGCGCCTGAATCCCTGGCGACCGCCAGCAGCGCGAATTTTGCGGTGGATCGCTGCCGTTCAGATTTGTAGAACGAGATTTCGGGTGTTTGCACCGTGCCAGCCAACGGCACCGGCAGGCCGATGCTCGGAATACCGAACATCGTGTCGGATTCGTCAATCGCCAATGCGCCGCTGCGGGCCTCAACGATAAAGTCGCTGTTGGAGGCGGTATTTTCCAGCAGCGCGCCAGCCCGGCTGATCGCATCGCGGAGGGTGCCCAGAACATATTTAGGATCGTAACTGTCAAAATAAGTCGCATCCAAATACACCTTCCGACCGGCGAACATCTCAAACCCGGTATCTTGCAGGGCATGGTCGGTGGCGGTGCTCAGCAGCAGTTGTTCGGTGGCCGTCCGCGCCGTCGTCGTGGTTTTGGTGCTCGTGCAGCCTGCAATCAGCGCCGTCGTTAAAAGCAACAGACAGCCGCTAAAAATGAAATAGTTGAGCCTCTTCATCTTTTTTGCCGAAGCCTTTTGCAAATTACGTGCCACCAAAAACCCCGGTCAATCTTCGTCTTTGCGCCGGTTGGACCGGAACAAATACCATAGGGAGGTTCCCGTCGTCATGCCATCAAATAGAAAAGACAGCCAGGATTTTTTACCGTTGAGGCCACGCCGCGACAAGATGCGGCGGGCGCTTGACACCGTCGCCACCACTTTGGCTGCGGTAGAGGCCATTGAACCAAGCTGGGCGAGCCTTTCTTTTGAATGGTGAAATTCCTGCCTCAATTCATCGAGGGTTTCGACAAGACGCGCTCGATTTAGATCGCTTTCCAGCAGGAGCAATTGTTTTCTTACCGCGAGCGGAGTTAGTTTAGGTTTCGTTTCAGGCATTCGCGATCCTTTCGCAATTCATTGAATGTGGCTGAAAAAGAGTCCCACTCGCGCCGCAGCCGGACCAGTTGCGCGTAAAGAAAAGCGGCCAACCCGCCATAGAGCACCACGAGAATGGACAGCGCAGCCACTGGCGACCAATTCCAACAAGCCACGGTAATGAGGGCCGTCAGCGCCACCCCCGCCAACAAAACGAAAATTGCCACGCCCAGGCTCAGCCAGAACGCCCGAAAAATCCGATCGCGTTCCTCTTGGATTTCCAGCAGCAACAACTGGATGCGATTTTCGCAAATGACCAGCGTCTGGTGCGCCAGCCGTTTCGATGCATCTGCCAGATGATGAGCGCTGTCCGAGGCCGAGTCCATGGTCAGTTGCGTCGGCGCAGAAAAAATCCCAGGAGCAAGCCGACGCCCAGCGCCACGCCGATGGCCTGGTAGGGATGTTCGCGGATGGTTTCGTCGGCGGCCTTCGCTCCGGCCACGGCTTTGTCCTTCAGATTGTCCAGCGCCTCCCGGCCGTTTTTGACGGCGGCGGCCAGCCGCTGGCGCGCGGCCACGACTTTGTCTTCAGCGAGGTGACCGGTGGCGGCCAGGAGCGCCTGGGCGTCTTCCACAAGCTGTCCGGCATCGGCAGTTTCTTCAGTTGTTTTGCGTTTCATACGTTATTAGCGGTCAATGGTTGGTTTGTCTTCAAAATCATCATTAAATCCTTTTGCCTTGAATCAGTCGCACCACGATCAGGACGACGGCCAAAATCAGCAGAATGTGGATAAACCCGCCCAACGTGAAATCCGAAATGAATCCCAGCAGCCAGGCGATGATCAAAATTACAGCGAGCGTGTAAAGCATGGGCTGCTGCGGGTTTTAAGGTGTTGCTGGTTGAGGTGCGTTTCCAGTATGGAGAGATGCAAATCGAGGGTGCGTAAAATGTCTGCCAGCAAATCCGCCGAACCGAAGTCCTGTATCTCGATCAATTGCTTCACCGCTTGACAGACATGTTCGCCGACGCTGGCATGAAGGTCCGCCAGTTCCTGCATCCAGTCGAACGCCCCGTTGAATGATGAAGGAGTCTCTTTTTTCTTCTTCAGGTGCGACAGTCTGACACCTTCCCGAAAGGCGTCATCAGCCATTCCACCCAATGCGGTTGCGCGTTCGGCGACCCGATCAATATGGCCCATGATGTGGCTGGCGAGTTCATCCAGCCTGATAAAAGTTACGCCGCGCATGTTCCCATGCGCCTGCTTGATGCACGTGAACAAGTCGAATAACTCAACCACAGTCTGATATAGCGCCGTGATCGCTTGCTTGCGAACTGGTGGCGGAAGGCTGTTGCGCGTTCTATTCATATAATATGCCCTTAAAGCACCAAAATGAGCATCTTCAACCGACACTTTACATTATGTTAAGCTGCTGCCGTGCCGTTCGTGCTCTTTAGCAGCTTCCGTCGTAAATGCTGCGGTTATTAGTGGCGGTCCGGCGGCGAAGGATCCGGTCAGGATGCAAGTTGCAAACTGCTAACAGCGCCAGGTATTGCAATTTGCATACTTCAACGGCATTGAATGGTCTGTATCTGATTTTCCCATGGAAAATTCCTGCGGCATGGCAATTGCAGGTTTAACAGCCCGTAATGCCTTTGCCAAAACTCGTTGAACTTCCGTGAATCGTCAGTGCTAATATGAAGACGTTCGATACTGCCAAGCTGACCGGGATTCACAATCTCGCCTACATGGAACAGTTTTTCGCTGAATATCGGCGCAATCCCATGGCCGTCCCGGCGGAATGGCGCAACTATTTTGCCTCATTCGGCAGCGGTAATGGCCATGACAGTGCCGTATCCTTGGCACCCTCGTTTAAGCCCCGGAGTTTAGCTGGGATGAATGGAATTGTTTCAGCCGAAGCCGCCCCGCTTCAATTAGATTCTCGCGCAGCGGGCTTGAGCGAGAAACTGAATACATTGATTCACAATCATCGTGTGCGCGGCCACCTCGTTGCCAGTGTAAACCCATTGGAGTCCCCCCAATCCTGTCCGCCGGAACTGGAACTTGCTCACTATAACTTTTCGGAAAGTGAGCTGAATCTGCTGGCAAATTCTCCAGCCTTTCCATGCGAGACACCCCTGACCATCCGGGAAATTTTTCAGCGGTTGCGTGACACCTACTGCCGTTCCATTGGCGCGCAGTACATGCACATTGACAATCCGGTCGCCCGGCAATGGCTGCAACACCGCATGGAGACTTCCCAAAACCGCCTGACCATTTCCCACGACCAGCAACTGCGCATTCTCACGCGACTCACGGACGCGGTGGTGTTTGAGCAGTTTCTGCGCACAAAATTTCTCGGCGCCAAAACCTTTTCACTTGAAGGTTGCGAAACGCTTCTGCCGCTGCTGGATCTGGCCATTGAAAAGGCAGGCCATCAGGGGGTTGGTAACATTATCATCGGCATGGGGCATCGCGGCCGGCTAAATGTGCTGGCGCACATAGCCGGCAAAAATCCCTGTGCCATCTTCCGCGAATTTGCAGATGCCGAGCCGGAACTGTGGCAGGGTCGCGGCGACGTGAAATATCACCTGGGCCACAGTGGAGACTGGACGACGGCTGACGGCCGGAAAATTCACATCTCGCTTTGTTTTAACCCCAGCCACCTGGAATTTGTTGATCCGGTCGTGATTGGTCGCGTGCGGGCGCATCAAGACCGGAGCAGTGGCGCCGACGGCGGTCAAACGCTGGGACTGCTCATCCACGGCGACGCCGCGTTTGCCGGCGAAGGGGTGATTCAGGAAACACTTAACTTGAGCAGACTGTCCGGTTACACGGTGGGCGGCGCACTGCATGTGATCGTCAATAATCAAATCGGTTTCACCACGCCGCCGGAAGAAGGTCGTTCCACCCATTACGCCACGGACGTCGCGCGAATGCTGCAAGTGCCGATTTTCCATGTCAACGGTGAAGACCCGGAAGCCGTCGCGCAGGTCGTGCAAGTGGCAATGGATTTTCGCGCCGAATTTCAATCCGATGTGTTCATTGACATGTATGGCTATCGTCGCCTGGGCCATAACGAGACGGATGAGCCGGCGTTCACGCAACCCGCGCTGTACCGCAAAATCGCCGCGCGGCCAAATATCCGCGACAGTTATCTCGAACGTCTGCTTGCTCTTAAAAGTGTTTCCCGCGCGGAAGCGGATGGAATCCTGGCCGAACGGCGGGAGAATTTGGAAAATGGGTTGCAGGCTGCCCGCGCGGACAAATGCGATGCCGTGACAGAAAAACGCGCCATTTGGCGTAATTACACGGGAGGCACCGAACCTGACGCGGAACCAGAAACTGGCGTGGACACTGAAACCCTGGCCTCCTTGCTCCGAAAACTCGCCGAAGTGCCTGCTGGCTTCCGGGTGCATCCCAAGTTGCAACACGGATTGGAGACGCGCCGCGAGATGGCCGACGGCAAACGTCTACTCGACTGGTCGGCGGCGGAGGCGCTCGCGCTGGCGAGCCTGGCAACGGCAGGAGTACATATCCGGCTGTCCGGCCAGGATACCGGGCGCGGCACCTTCAGCCAGCGCCACGCGATCCTTTATGACCAGCAGGACGGCACGCCTTTCGTGCCTTTGCAACATCTGGCTCCGGATCAATCGCTGGTAGCCATTTACAACAGCCCGCTTTGCGAGACGGCCGCGCTCGGTTTTGAATACGGCTACAGTCTGGATTGTCCAGATGGCCTGGTGCTCTGGGAAGCGCAGTTTGGTGACTTCGTTAATGTCGCCCAGGTCATCATTGACCAGTTTATCACCAGCGCGGAAGCCAAATGGCGTCGTCTGTCGGGACTGGTGCTGTTGCTGCCGCACGGGCTGGAGGGGATGGGGCCGGAACATTCCAGTGCGCGGCTGGAGCGGTTTCTCACGCTCGCGGCGGAAGACAACATCCAAATCGTCCAGCCCAGCACCCCCGGGCAATATTTCCACGTGCTGCGGCGGCAGGCGATCCGCAAGTGGCGCAAACCGCTGGTAGTTTTCACGCCGAAAAGCATGTTGCGAAATCCGCAGGCGGTTTCAACCTTGGCCGATTGTGCCAGCGGACGTTTTCAACGCGTGCTGCCGGAAGCCGTCGCCGGGCAAAACATAAAACGCATCCTGCTTTGCACAGGGAAAGTTTTCTACGATCTGGCGGCTTATCGCGCGGAGCACCAGCGCCACGATGTGGCAATCATCCGCCTCGAACAATTGTATCCGCTGCATCCCGGACGGTTGGAACAGTTGTTGGCAGGGTATGCGGAACATACGCCGGCGCTCTGGGTGCAGGAAGAACCGGCGAATATGGGGGGGTGGCGCTATTTGCATGAAAAATTTGGTAAAAAACTGTTCAACCGGTTTCCGTTCGCGCTGGTCAGCCGCGTTGAGTCGGCGAGTCCGGCCACGGGTTCGGCACATGCGCACAAGCTGGAGCAGGCAAACTTGGTGCGGCGCGCCTTTGGCGGGGCGGAGACACCATTTCAAGAGCGAAACAATAAACAACAATAAACAACAAAAAGGAACAACATGAGAGGATTCTTCAATGGACTGATCATCGGCATCCTTCTCGGCGCGGTCGGATACTGGTTCGTCCAAAAAAAGGCCGGCGAACACCCGGAAGCGCAGCAGCGATACGAACAATCTGCCGCGCAATTGCGCAACAACGCGGAAGACGCGGCGCATAATTTGTCCGACGCCATGCGCGCCAAGCTGGACACGCTGGATTTGCGAGCCGATCAGATTAAGGATGAGCTGGCCAGGAGTGGCCAGGTCATGCGCCGCAAAGCGGATGACATTGGAGACAAGGCGGTGGATGCCGCCTCCGATGCGCGCGCGGTGACGGAAATCAAAGCCAAGTATGCGGCGGACTCAACGCTGTCGGCGTGGGATATTTCAGCAAGTTGCAACCAGGGCCACGTCACGCTTTCCGGCACGGTTTCTTCGCCTGAGGACATCGGCAGAGCGGTGGCACTTGCCCTCGACGCGGACGGGGTGCGGGACGCCACATCCACACTGGTCGTAAAACCTAAACAATGAGGCTTCCTCATGCCCATTGAATTGAAAATTCCGACAGTTGGCGAATCCATTACCGAAGTACAAATCGGTGAATGGCTGAAATCCGAAGGTGACACGGTGAAGCAGGACGAACCGGTCGCCGTCATTGATTCAGAGAAAACGACTTTTGAACTGCCTGCACCGCAAAGCGGGCGGCTCACAAAGATTCTCCATCAAGCCGGGGAAACTGTGGCAGTTGGCGCGGTGGTGGCGCAGCTTGAAAGTCAGGGCAATGGAACCGAACGACACCCACACAAAAAGACACCAGTTGAGGCCGGCCGACCTGCCGCAGAAGACGACAAGGAGTCAACGGATGAGAAGGCTGGACAAGCTCCAAGCGAAACGCTCCCACCTGCCGATGAATCGGAGAGTCACAACCCGGCCAAATCCAAACCGGAAACACCGGCCCCGGAAGATTTAAAACCGGAGAGACCATCCCTTCCCGCGAAAGAAGCCAAAAGACCTGATGCCAAACCATTGTCGCAGATTGCGAAGCCACAGCTTTCGGCTGGGCGGGAAGAGGAAGTCGTGCCCATGACCATGCTGCGGCGCACGGCGGCGCAACGGCTTGTCGAGGCACAACAAACCATGGCGATGCTGACGACCTTCAACGAGGCAGACATGTCCGCCATCCAGGCTGTTCGCAGCGAGTATCAGGAGCCATTTGAGAAGCGTTATCAGGTTAAGCTCGGATTGATGTCATTCTTCATCAAGGCGGCGGTGGACGCACTGAAGCAATTTCCAAAGCTCAATGCTGAAATCCGCGACCATGACATTGTTTATCACAACTATGTTGACATCGGCGTGGCCGTCGCGACCGAGCGGGGCCTGGTGGTGCCGGTTTTGCGCAATGCGGAACAGTTGACATTTGCAGGACTGGAAAAAGCCATCAGCGATTTTGCGCGGCGCGCGAAGGAGGGCAAGCTCAAGCCGGACGAATTGGCTGGCGGTACGTTTACCATCACCAACGGTGGCGTCTTTGGTTCGCTGCTGTCCACACCGATCATCAATCCGCCGCAATCAGGAATTCTTGGTTTGCACACCATTCAGGAAAGGCCCGTGGCGGTGCAGGGACAGGTGGTTATCCGGCCCATGATGTATCTGGCGCTGACCTATGACCATCGCCTCGTGGATGGCCGGGAGGCGGTTCTGTTTTTACGCCGGGTCAAGCAAGTCATCGAAGTCCCGGCAAGAATGCTGATTGAAATTTGATGGTGGTGTCAAAATAACCATGCTTGCATCCCGGCGGAGGGCAGGCCCAAACAGTATGCATTTTGCAATCCTTGCTCTCTCTGCTGATTGCATTTTGCAATTAACATATTTTGAGGCGGGATGGCCATTTCCGAGGGCTTGGCAGATTTCCAAGTGTTCCAACTCAAAGTAATTACAAGAATTTCAGACCTATTCCTGGCACGTTTTTTGCCTTGTCTCCGTTCGAGCCGCGAGATTTTTGCCCAGGATGGAGGCTGAAATCAGAAAAATTTTACAGCATTTTTTTTACCGGTTCCACGCCATTGATGCGTGGGAATTTGACCCGGCGCGAATACCCATCCTCAAGAGGCCTGAATTTAACAAATGAAGACTGCAACGATACTCGAAGCCCGCGCCAAGGCCGGCACCAACGGAGCGAATTCTGACGGCGACCGTTTCAAGAGGCAATTGCTCGCCACTCTGAAAGCCCTCCACGAAGGCGATTTTTCCATCCGTTTGCCGTCGGATTTGACCGGGTTGGACGGCAAGGTGGCCGACACTTTCAATCAGGTCGCCGCGCTGATGGACCGGTTCGGTGACAACGTTTCCCGGTTGCGTAACGAAGTCGGTCGCCGTGGGAAAATTACCGAACGAATGCCCATGGGCGACGCCCTTGGCGGCTGGGCCGAACGCATCGAGGCCATCAATTCGCTGGTGGACGACCTTTCGCGCCCGACAATTGAAATGGGCCGCGTCATCGGCGCCGTGGCCAAAGGCGACCTGTCACAATCCGTTCCGCTGGAGGTTGCGGGCCGGCCGTTACAGGGTGAATATCTGCGCACCGCCAAACTCGTCAACGGCATGGTGGAACAGCTCGAAGGCTTTTCCGTGGAAGTGATCCGCGTGGCGCGCGAAGTGGGCACGGAAGGCAAGCTCGGCGGCCAGGCGCAGGTTAAACGCGTCTCTGGCGTCTGGCGCGAACTCACGGAATCCGTCAACCAAATGGCCGGTAATCTCACCGCGCAGGTCCGCAACATTGCCGATGTGACCATTGCCGTGGCCAACGGCGACCTTTCCAAAAAAATCACCGTGGACGTCCGGGGTGAAATTCTCCAGCTCAAGGAAGCCATCAATACGATGGTGGATCAGCTCCGCTCCTTCGCCGCAGAAGTCACCCGCGTGGCCCGCGAAGTCGGCACCGAAGGCAAACTCGGCGGCCAGGCCGCCGTGCCCGGTGTGGCGGGAACCTGGAAAGATTTGACCGACAACGTCAACTCCATGGCGTCGAACCTCACCGGCCAGGTCCGCAACATCGCGCAGGTGACCACCGCTGTCGCGCGCGGCGACCTTTCCCGAAAAATCACGGTGGACGTGAAAGGCGAAATCCTTGAATTAAAGGACACCATCAACGTGATGGTTGACCAGTTGAACTCCTTCGCGTCGGAAGTCACGCGCGTGGCGCGCGAAGTCGGCACGGAAGGCAAACTGGGTGGTCAGGCCGTGGTGCCCGGGGTGGCGGGAACCTGGAAAGATTTGACGGATAACGTCAACTCCATGGCTTCGAATCTCACCGGCCAGGTCCGCAACATTGCCGAAGTGACCACCGCCGTGGCCAAAGGCGATTTGTCCCGTAAGATCACCGTGGACGTGAAAGGGGAAATTCTCGAATTGAAAAACACCATCAACACCATGGTGGACCAGCTTAACGGCTTCGCCGCGGAGGTGACGCGCGTTGCGCGCGAAGTCGGCACCGAAGGCATTCTCGGCGGTCAAGCCGAGGTGCCCGGTGTCGGCGGGACCTGGAAAGATTTGACGGATTCAGTGAACGCGATGGCCACGAATCTGACGTCGCAGGTGCGCAACATTGCCGAAGTGACCACCGCTGTGGCCAAAGGGGATTTGTCCCGCAAAATTACGGTGGACGTGCGCGGTGAAATTTTGGAATTGAAGAACACCATCAACGTGATGGTGGACCAGTTGAATGGTTTTGCGTCGGAAGTTACGCGCGTGGCGCGCGAAGTCGGCACCGAAGGGAATCTGGGTGGCCAGGCGGAAGTGCGCGGCGTGGCGGGCACGTGGAAAGACTTGACGGATAACGTCAATTCCATGGCGTCCAATTTGACTTCCCAGGTGCGCAATATTGCCGAGGTGGCCACCGCCGTGGCCAAGGGCGATCTTTCGCGCAAAATCACGGTGGACGTGAAGGGCGAAATCCTGCAGTTGAAAAACACGATCAACACGATGGTGGATCAGCTCAACGGGTTTGCCTCGGAAGTCACGCGGGTGGCGCGCGAAGTCGGCACGGAAGGCAAACTCGGCGGGCAGGCACAGGTGCGCGGCGTGGCCGGCACGTGGAAAGATTTGACCGACAACGTCAATTTGATGGCGGCGAATTTGACGGGCCAGGTGCGCAACATTGCCGACGTGACGACCGCCGTGGCCAAAGGCGATTTGTCGCGCAAAATCACGGTGGACGTGAAGGGCGAAATCCTCGATTTGAAAAACACGATCAACACGATGGTGGACCAGTTGAATTCCTTTGCCTCCGAAGTGAGCCGCGTGGCGCGTGAAGTCGGCACGGACGGCAAACTGGGTGGTCAGGCGGCGGTGCCGGGCGTGGCGGGCACGTGGAAGGATTTGACCGACAACGTGAATTCGATGGCGTCCAACTTGACGGGCCAGGTTCGCAACATTGCCGACGTGACGACGGCGGTGGCGCGCGGCGACTTGTCGCGCAAAATCACGGTGGACGTGCGCGGCGAAATTCTGGAGTTGAAAAACACCATCAACACAATGGTGGATCAGCTCAACGCGTTTGCGTCTGAAGTCAGCCGCGTGGCGCGCGAAGTCGGCACGGAAGGCAAACTCGGCGGCCAGGCGGCGGTGCCGGGCGTGGCCGGGACGTGGAAAGATTTGACGGACAACGTCAATTCCATGGCGAACAATTTGACCGGCCAGGTCCGCAACATTGCGGAAGTGACCACGGCCGTGGCCAAAGGGGATTTGTCCCGCAAAATCACGGTGGACGTAAAGGGGGAAATTCTGGAATTAAAAAATACCATTAACACGATGGTGGACCAGCTCAACGCCTTCGCCTCCGAAGTCAGCCGCGTGGCGCGCGAAGTCGGCACGGAAGGCAAACTGGGCGGCCAGGCCATCGTGCCCGGTGTGGCCGGCACGTGGAAAGATTTGACGGACAACGTGAATTCCATGGCCTCCAACCTGACCGGCCAGGTCCGCAACATTGCGGAAGTGACCATCGCCGTGGCCAATGGTGATTTGTCCCGCAAAATCACCGTGGACGTGCGCGGCGAAATTCTGCAGCTCAAGGAGACCATCAACACGATGGTTGAGCAGTTGCGCTCGTTTGCATCCGAAGTAACGCGCGTGGCGCGCGAAGTCGGCACGGAAGGACGCCTTGGTGTGCAGGCCGTGGTGCCCGGTGTAGCCGGCACCTGGAAGGATTTGACGGACTCGGTCAACGCGATGGGCGCCAACCTGACGGCACAGGTCCGCAACATCGCCGAAGTCACCACCGCCGTGGCGCGCGGCGACTTGTCGCGCAAGATCACGGTGGACGTGAAGGGCGAAATTCTGGAATTGAAAAATACCATTAACACGATGGTGGATCAGTTAAACGCGTTTGCTGCCGAAGTCACGCGTGTGGCGCGCGAAGTTGGCACCGAAGGCAAGCTCGGCGGTCAGGCACAGGTGCTGGGCGTCGGCGGTACCTGGAAAGATTTGACCGACAACGTGAATTTCATGGCCGCCAACCTCACAGATCAGGTTCGTGGCATTGTGAAAGTGGTGACGGCGGTGGCCAACGGAAATTTACGCCAGAAATTGACGGTGGAGGCGAAAGGCGAAGTGGCCGCGCTCGCGGAAACGATCAATAACATGACCGACACGCTCGCCACTTTCGCCGAACAGGTCACGAACGTCGCGCGCGAGGTCGGCGTGGAAGGCCGGTTGGGCGGTCAGGCCAACGTGCCCGGCGCGGCCGGCACATGGAAAGACTTGACCGGCAATGTGAACCTGCTCGCGGCGAATTTGACGACCCAGGTGCGCGCCATCGCTGAAGTCGCGACGGCAGTGACGAAAGGCGATTTGACGCGTTCGATTCAAGTGGAAACCCGCGGTGAGGTGGCCGAACTCAAGGACAACATCAACACCATGATTGACAATCTGCGCGTCACCACCGAACGCAACCAGGAGCAGGACTGGCTCAAGACCAATCTCGCCAAATTTACGAGCATGTTGCAGGGGCAACGCGATCTGTTTACCGTCGGCCAGATGCTGCTCTCCGAACTGGCACCGCTGGTAGGTGCGCAACAGGGCGCCATTTATCAGATGGAAGCGGGCGACGACAAAAAATGGACGCTCCGGCTGCTCGCCGGTTACGCCATGCGTCCGGACCAGCCGCAGCGGATTTTGGTCGGCGAAGGACTGGTGGGACAATGCGCCGTCGAGAAGGAGCGCATCTTGCTGACGGACATCAAATCGGATTACACGCGCATCCGGTCCAGCCTGGCAGACGCGCGGCCGGCCAGCGTCGTGGTGCTGCCGGTGCTGTTCGAAGGCCAGACCAAGGCGGTGATTGAACTTGCCTCGCTCAAGGCCTTCAACGTCACCCACCTGACATTCCTCGAACAACTCACCCAGTCCATCGGGGTGGTGCTCAACACCATCGAAGCAACGATGCGCACGGAAAATTTGCTGCAACAGTCGCAGCAGCTTACCGTGGAATTACAGTCGCAGCAGAAGGAATTGCAGCAGACGAATGAGGAACTGGCGCAAAAGGCCCGCCAGTTGGCCGAACAAAACGTCGAAGTGGAACGCAAGAGCCAGGAAGTCGAGCAGGCCCGCCGCGCGCTGGAGGAAAAAGCCGCGGAACTGGCGCTCACTTCAAAATACAAATCGGAATTTCTCGCGAACATGTCGCACGAACTGCGCACGCCGCTCAATTCGATACTCATTCTGGGGCAGCAACTGGCGGAAAACACCGGCGGAAATCTCATGCCCAAACAGATCGAATTTGCCCGCAACATCTATTCCTCCGGCTCGGATTTGCTGAACCTCATTACGGACATCCTGGACCTGTCCAAGATCGAATCCGGCACCGTCACGGTGGAGGCGGAAGAAGTGGGTTTTGTCTCGTTGCGCGATTCCGTGGAGCGCAACTTCCGGCACATCGCGGACTCGAAAAACCTGCCATTCCATGTCGAATTCGACCCGGTGTTGCCGCGCGCGATGACCACCGACCCGAAGCGTTTGCAGCAGATTTTGAAGAATCTCCTGTCGAATGCGTTCAAGTTCACCGCGCACGGACACGTGACCATCCGCGTTGGCGTGGCCGCGACCGGCTGGACGCTGGAACACCCCCTGCTGGGCCGCGCGCAAGCCGTGATCTTTTTTGAAATCCGCGACACGGGCATTGGCATCGCGCCGGAAAAACAAAAATTGATTTTTGAGGCGTTTCAACAAGCCGATGCCGGGACCAGCCGCAAATACGGCGGCACGGGCCTGGGCCTGGCGATCTCACGCGAGCTGGCGTCTTTGCTGGGCGGCGAAATCCGCCTCGTCAGCGTGCCGAGCGAGGGCAGCACGTTCACGCTGTATCTGCCGTTGGTCTATCCCGGCGGAGCGGCGTCAGTTTCCCGGCCGCTTTCGGCGACCCCCATCATTTTACCGGCGCCGCGCGAGGAGAACATTCCGGACGACCGCGACTCCATCCAGTCGGGCGACTCGGTGCTGTTGATTGTCGAAGATGACCCCCATTACGCGCGGGTGCTGGTGGGGCTGGCGCGCGACAAGGGCTTCAAGGCGGTTTCCGCGACGCGCGGCCATACGGCGCTCGCGCTGGCGCGCCAGTTTTTGCCCGCGGCCATCACCCTGGACATTTTCCTGCCGGACATGCTGGGCTGGACGGTCTTGAACAATTTGAAACTTGATCCGGCCACGCGCCATATACCCGTGCAAATTATTTCCATCGAGGAGGAGCGCCAGCATGGCCTGTCCCACGGCGCCTTTGCCTATGCGATCAAACCGGCGACGACGGAAGGACTGGTTCAATGCATTGACCGCATCAAACAGTTCGTCGGTCCGCGCACCAAACGGCTGCTGGTGGTGGACGACAATGCAGTGGAACGCGACAGCGTGGTGGCCCTGCTGCAGCACGATGACATACAAATTGACACCGTGGGCACGGGCGGCGAGGCCTATCAAAAATTGATGGACAGCCGTTTCGACTGCTGCGTGCTCGATTTGCGTCTGCCAGACATGAGCGGCTATTCGCTGCTGGAAAAAATGCAGGGCGAGCCGGCGCTGCGCGACGTGCCGGTGGTCGTTTTCACCGGCAAGGAACTTGAGGTCGAGGAGGAAAAACAATTGCGGACGCTGGCCAAAAGCATTGTGCTCAAGGATGTTCAGTCGCCCGCCCGCCTGTTCGATGAAACAGCGCTGTTCCTGCATCGCGTCGTGGCGGACCTGCCGGAAGCCAAACAAAAAATGCTCGCCCGGCTGCACAATTCCAATGAGGCATTGCATGGCCGCAAGGCGCTGGTGGTGGATGACGACGCGCGCAACATTTTCGCGCTGACGACCGTTTTGGAAAACCACGAAATGGAAGTAGTGAGCGCCACCAACGGGCGGCAGGCGATTGAGATCATCCGGAATGATCCCACTTTGAGCGTCGTGCTGATGGACATCATGATGCCGGAAATGGACGGCTACGAGACCCTGCGGGAAATCCGGAAAATCCCCGAATTCCGTTCCCTGCCGATCCTCGCGCTTACGGCCAAGGCCATGAAAGGCGACCGCGAAAAATGTCTGGAGGCGGGCGCCTCGGATTATATTGCCAAACCCGTGGACACCGATCAGCTCGTCTCGCTGTTGCGCGTCTGGCTTTACCGCTAATGAGCAAGCATATAGAATCTTATCTGTTCGTGATCATTGACCAGAACCCAGGCCCGGCCTGACACCATGAATCACAAAGCAAACATCCTGCTGGTGGACGACGAACCGCGAAATCTCGATGTGCTGGAGAGCATCCTCACTTCGCCGGATTTGCATCTGGTCTCCACGACCAATCCCGACGACGCGCTGCTGGCCCTCGTGCAAGATGAATTTGCGTGCATTATTTTGGACATCCAGATGCCCAACATGAGCGGTCTTGAACTGGCGCGCCTCGTCAAGACCCGCAAGCGCAACCAGCATATTCCGATTATTTTTCTGACCGCCTATTTTTTGGAGGAGAAGGACGCTTTACAGGGCTACGGCGCGGGGGCGGTGGACTATCTGACCAAACCGATCAACCCGCAGATTCTCAAATCGAAGGTCGGCGTGTTTGTGGATTTGTACCGCACCACGCGCGCGCTGGCGGTGGCCAACAGCGCCTTGGAAACGGAAGTCAATCAGCGGAAAAAAGCGGAGGAAGCGTTGCGGCAGATCAACAATGAACTGGAGGTGCGGGTTCAGGAGCGCACGGCAGAGCTGAGCCTTACCGAGAAACGTTACCGGCAGGTCGTCCGCAGTCTGCCCGCGGCGGTCTATACCACGGATGCGGAAGGGCGCGTGACGCTTTACAATGAAGCGGCGGTGGCGCTCTGGGGTCGCGAGCCGGAAATAGGCAAGGACCTCTGGTGCGGATCCTATAGAATCTTCCGGCCCGACGGGACCGAACTGCCCCCCGATCAATGCCCCATGGCCATCACCCTGAAAAGCGGACAGGGGGTGCGCGGGGAGGAAATCCTCATCGAACGTCCGGACGGCACCCGCCGGAACATTCTGCCGTATCCGGAGCCGTTCTTCGACAAGGCGGGAAAACTTGCCGGCGCGGTCAACATGCTCGTGGACATCACGGAACGCAAACAGGCGGAAGAAACCACCCGGCGGCTGGCGGCCATTGTTGAATCGTCCGATGACGCCATTATCAGCAAGGATTTGAACGGCATCATCACGAGCTGGAACGACAGCGCCCATCGCATTTTTGGCTACAACGCGGAAGAGGTGACTGGCAAACCCATCACGATTTTAATCCCTCCGGAACGCCTGGACGAAGAATCACATATTTTGCAATCCATCAGGAACGGCAAGCCGGTGCATCATTACGAAACGATCCGCCGTCGCAAGGACGGAAAACAGGTCGAAGTTTCGCTCAGCGTATCCCCGGTGAAAAATGCCGAAGGGAAAATCATTGGCGCCTCAAAAATCGCCCGCGACATCACCGAACGCAAACACGCGGAAATGGAATTGAAAAAGGCGCACCAGGAGGTGGTGGCAGCTTCGCGCGCAAAGGATGATTTTCTTGCCGCCTTGAGCCATGAACTGCGCACGCCGCTTAATCCGGTGCTGCTCATTGCCAGCGATGCCGCGATCAACCGCGAATTGCCGCCGCGCATCCGCACCGATTTTGACACCATCCGCAAAAATATTGAGCTGGAGGCGCGGTTGATTGACGACCTGCTGGATTTGACGCGCATCGCCCGGGGAAAAATCAACCTGGAACGGCGCCACCTCAATGTCCACCGCGTGTTGCACGATGCCATCGCCCAGGAGCGCGAAGAGCTGGCCCGGAAGGAAATCGCGCTGGATTTAAAATTGAACGCAGAACGGCAGACCGTTCACGCCGACGCCGTGCGGTTGCAGCAAATTTTCTGGAACCTGCTCAACAACGCTGTCAAATTTACCCCCCGGGGCGGGCACATCGCCATTGAAACCGCCGTCAGCCAAAACAAGCTCAGCGTCAAAATTACCGATACCGGAATTGGCATGACGTCGGAGGAAGTCAGCCGCATTTTTAACGCCTTTTCGCAGGGTACGCACGCGGCTGGCGAAAATGGCCGCCGCTTTGGCGGTCTGGGCCTGGGTCTGGCGATTTCCCAAAAGCTGGCCGAACTCCAGTATGGGAGAATATTTGCAATGAGCCAGGGCCGCGACCAAGGCTCGACCTTTATTGTCGAATTTCCGCTGGGGCAGGAGCCGGAACGATATGATGGGGAAGAAGATTCATCGCCGAACTCTTCAAAACCGCTGTTGAAAAAAAACGGCATTCGCATTCTGCTGGTGGAAGACCACGAGCCCACACGTACGTCGCTCGCGCGCCTGCTTATGCACCGGTATTATGAAGTCATTACCGCCGCTTCAATTGCCGAGGCCCGGAAACTTGCCGCAGCAAAGGAATTTCATCTGCTGATTTCCGATATTGGCCTGCCGGATGGCAGTGGTTATGACTTGATGGTGGAACTCAAAAAAAATCGTCCGGTGAAAGGCATTGCCCTGACCGGTTACGGCATGGAACAGGATGTGGCGCGCAGCCAGCACGCCGGTTTTGTGGCGCATCTTACGAAGCCCGTGGGGATCCGATCTTTGGAGGACGCGCTGGCCGCGGCTTTGTGATGATGGTGGGGAGCGCCGCCCCCCCCCCTATATTTCAGGCATAAATCGGTTCGGAAACGCGGGTCAAAACCCGGTTCGCCATGTTACTGTCCTGGGCACGGAGAGCCAGGTCTCCCAGCGAAATAATGCCGACGACGCGTTGTTGATGGTCAAGTATCGGCAGGCGGCGAATGCGGTTCTTTTCCATCATTTCCGCCGCATCCTTCACGTCTTGGTCGTCAAAACAGTAAACAATAACCCGGCTCATTACCTCGCGGACCGGAGTGGTTTTCGGGTCGCAGCCCTCCGCCACCCCGCGGATGGCAATATCGCGATCAGTTATCGCACCAATCAATTCCTCGTCTTTACAGACGGGCAGGATGCCCACATCCAGCGTCCTCATGTCCTCCGCTGCCTCCTCCAAAGTGGCATCGGGACCGATGCAATGTGGTTCACAAGTGATAATTTCCTTAATTTTCATAACCAACTTTTTTAAAGACTGCCCAAGGGAGCCGCTGAAACTGCCCAGGTATGCGGGATTTTTGGTTTACGGATTCATTTTGTCCTTCGCCGCAATGTCGTTTTGAACATCCTTGGTGCCCGGGACCTGTTTGGCAATATCTCCGGCCTTCATCTTTTGATCGGACGTGTCAACAAATCCGCTGAGCTGGACGGTGCCCTTGTAAGCGGCCACAGCAACGTCGTCAAATTTGTATTCTGGGTTGCCATGCAAGGTGTCATGCACCCGCGAAGCCAGCGCCTTGTCGTCCACGGCTTCTCCCGCGGTGCGCTGGCCGTTGTTTTCCACAATAATGTTATTGTCCACTTCCTTTACCCCCTGAACTTGTTTGACGATGTCTCCGGCCCGGCTCTTTTTATCGGGGAGATCCACAAAACCATTCAACTGAATCACCCCCTTGAAGGCGGCAAGGCTGACGCCCTCGAATTTATAATCGGAATTTTCATTCAAGGCGTGATCCACGCGCAACTGCAGGGAATGATCATCAATAAATTCCCCGGTGCTCCGGCTGTAGCGGTCGCCGGCGCAGCCCGCGGTCCCGGCGAGGATGGCAAGACCGCTCAAAAGGGTTGCGCCCAGGGCAATCCCGAAACGATGCGTTAATTTTTTCATAAAATGAGGTCGTCAATTTTTCCGCGCCGGCAGCAGCGCCAGAATCCCGCCGCAAACAATCGCGGTCGCGCCGCCGAGCAGAAGCCAGATGGTTTTATGCGTGGGCTGGCCGGTGAAAAACCGCGATGCCCCCGAACTGATGGAATCCGAAGCATGGGTGCCCAAGACGAGCAACCCGATGCCAATACCAATCAAGATAAGACCAACCGCTCTATTCATATGATGCTGTCATTGATTTTGCCCACGCCTTCCAAACCAGGAATTTTTACCCGCGTGGCGCTATTTGATTTGAACAAAGGCTTTGGCGGCGCCGGGGGAATGGGGATCGCGCTGGGCTGCGCGCGGGTCATCATACCATTCGCCATCGGCCAGAAAGCGGTAGGCGTAAATTCCCGCCGGCAACGGCACCGTTGTAGACCAGATGCCGCCGTCGAACCGGATCATGTCCAGCGGCGCTTCGTCCCAGTCGGTGAAATCAGCCGCCAGTTGAACCATCTTGGCGTCCGGCAGGGTCACGGAAAATTCCACCAACTTCAGGGCGGGCATGGAATTGTCTCGGCGGGGCCGGTAATTTAATGCGCGCATGGAGGCATCGAATCTATCACGCTCAAGCTGATCATTCGCCCCAGTGTCTTTCAGGGTGTCCGGCGGCGAAAGCCACTCGGTGCAGGGAAATCTTGGAGTTTTCAAGGTGGCCGGCAGGCCGGTTGCATTCAGCCGCGGCACTGCGCGAGCGGACGATGGCTGTATTGCCGCAATTAAATTGGAATTCATGGCATTTTTTACACGGGGTTCAAAGGGGGAAAGAGAAACAAACACGATGTGGATATGCCTGTTCGGAAGCAAATTCAGAGGGTAATTCCTCATGCCACCGGCGGTTTTTGATGGAAGCGTTGCGTTCATGTGGTTTTATGATGACAGGTGGGGCACGATTCCATGTCCGGTACGGTGCCCGCGATTTCCTGGGCCTTGCGCTTTTGAATGCGACCCAACAATTCTTCCTCTTTGCCTTCCGTAAATTGGAGCTCATCATCCGCCCAATGCGCCAGTTCCTGCTTGAGTTTGCCTTTGGCAACATTCCAGTGGCCTTTGATCGCGAGGGTATTCATAATTTTCGGCTTCCTTGGTGTGAGTATATTCACTCAACACAGCTTTGCCTTGCAAATGGCGTGCCTGAGATGAGACACGCCGCGCCAAAGCAAAAGTATGGGGTTTTATTGGAAAAAATTCCTGTCACCCCTTTTGCGACATTCGCGCACTTTGCAATGTGCGAATCAAAGAGGTGTTGCATTGCAATTTGCAATGTTAAATTGCCGCCCAATTCAGCCAAATGGCAGATTTACAGCGATAATTCATAATTCACACGACGGCACAAGTTTGGCTTTAAGTAATACCTTATGAAAACACACACTGCATCCAGTGAACTCTCTGAATCGGCTGAAAATCTCGTCGAGGACGCGCAAGAATTGCTCGTCGCCACGGCCCACGTTGCCGAAGAAAAAGTTGTGGAAGCGCGTAAACGTCTGGCGGCCGCAATTGAAAAGGGCAAAGACGCCTGGCACTCCGTCCAGGCGACCGCCGTCTCCGGAGCCAAAGCCACCGATCGGGCCATCCGGGAGCATCCATATAAATCCATCGGCATTGCCTTGGGTGTCGGCATACTGGTGGGCCTTTTAGTGCGGCGCCGTGATTGAAAGCGCCGCGGGCTGGTCTGCGCCGCCTGCGGGATGTCTGCCTCGGGGGGAAAAGGCCGGCCATGCCGATGCTGGCGGTTTGCTTTTAGTCTGCTGGCACGAGGCTTTCAACCTGACCTGCGAAAACATCAGGTGCATCCCGGTCGAACCGGCAGGGCTGTCCTGCGAGGGATGGACAAGCGGGCCTGCGACGCATTAAATTTAACCGCTTATCGAAACTGGTTAGCAAGCGGGGCGAGCAATGAAACAACACTCAGGCAGGCAGTTCTATCAAATCGTCGTGGCCATCTGGCTCACGTTCTCTTTCGGGAGCGTGGTGCTGGCCGTGGTTTCGTGGACGCAGCTTTCCACCCGGCTGGCCCAAGGCCGGCAGGTGACGATTACGCGAAATCTGCTGAATCAGATTTTTGAATCCCTCCTGGACTTGGAAACCGGGGAGCGCGGCTATGTCATCACCGGCGACAAAAAATTTCTGGAACCTTTCACCACGGCCGAGACCAATCTGCCGGGCCAGTTTAACCGCCTCGTGACCCTCGTTCATGATAATCCGGCCTGGTTGGACAAGGTCGCCGATTTGCGCGCCGCCGCCGGGGCAAGCATCAGTTGGCAGCAGGCAGTCATAGATGCGCGTGACCGGAGTTTTGACAAGGCCCAGGCCATCGTTTCCTCCGGCCGGCTCAAAACAATGATGGATGACCTGCGCGGGCAAATTGAAGCGCTCGACGCCGCATTGCAGAGCCGCCAGGATATGGTCCGCGCAGAAATCTCGCATCGCGCCTTCCGGGCAAACCTGGCCACGCTTGTCGCGGGAACTTTTGGCATCGGCGCCGGCTTGCTGGCACTCTGGCTGGCGAGCATGGCCTCGCGGCACAAGGAGCGCGAGCGTGACCTGGTGGAAGCCAAACTGAGTGCCGAACACAGCAATCAGGAAAAGACCGCTTTTCTCGCCAACATGAGCCATGAAATCCGCACGCCCATGAATGCCATTCTTGGCTTCAGCGAATTGCTGGGCGGAGATCTGACTTCGCCCAAACACCGGCAATATCTTCAATCCATCCGCACCAGCGCCGATTCATTGCTGCAACTCATCAATGACATTCTTGACATGTCGAAAATCGAGGCTGGCGTCATGGATTTGCGTCCGGAACCGACTGACCTGCGCGAGATCTGTGATTTCATCCGCGTCCTGTTTTCAAAAGCCGCAGCCAAAAAGAACATTCGGCTGGAATGTCATGTGGCCGAGGATCTGCCACATGCTATTTTAATTGACCGCATCCGCCTTCGGCAGGTGCTCGTCAACCTGGTCGGCAACGCCGTCAAGTTTACGGATCATGGCGGCGTGGATGTTCGCGTCTCCTGGGAAAAGCAGGCGTCAAGCAGCCAAATTATTTTGACCATTGAAGTGCAGGACACCGGGGTCGGAATTCCGGAGGACAAATTGGGCCTTATCTTCAAGCCCTTTGTTCAGTCCGGGGCACATTTGGAAAAGGAAAAACAAGGGACCGGCCTCGGCCTATCCATCGTCAAACGCCTGACCGAGGCGATGAAAGGCACCGTGACCGTGGCCAGCGTCATCGGCCAGGGATCGGCTTTTCATCTGAGGTTTCCAGACACGCCCATTTCGGCGCGCCTGGCGCCCTCGGGAAAAAAATCTCCGACAGTGGAGGCAGATTTCAATGACCTGCGTCCGTCCTCGCTGCTGGTGGTGGATGACAACCAGACGAATTGCGATTTGATGGTGGGTTTGTTTGCCGGCTCACATCACACACTTTTCTTCTGTAACAGCGGCGAAGAAGCCATTCTCAAAGCGCGGGATCTCAAGCCAGACATCATTCTGATGGACATCCGCATGCCGGGCATTGGCGGGCATGAAGCGCTGGCGGGCATTCGCAAAACTATCGGCCTGGAATTGGTTCCCGTCATCGCCGTGACCGCCTCCGCCTTGTTGGAGGGGGAGAATTCGCTTAAAGAAATGTTCAGCGGTTACATCCGGAAACCATTTTCCAAACATGAACTGTTTGCAGAACTGGCCGATTTCCTGCCGCGCCGGGCCACCGAAGCCAACCCCGGAAAAGAGACTCCCAAAAATGGGGAAGGCTTCGCGTCCGCGCCGGTTCCCAAGGAGCTGCTTTCCCAACTGCGCGCGTTGCTCGTGGATCCCTGGCCCGCGATTCGCGACACCGTGGCCGTCAATGAAAGCAAAATCTTTGCGCAAGGTCTGGAGGGACTGGGACAAAGATGGCGGTGCGAGCCGCTGGTGGAGTATGCGCAAAAAATATCCCGTGACGCGGAGAATTATGCCGTAACCGACCTGGAGAAACATCTCGGTGAATTCTCCGCCCTGGTTGAACAGCTTGAAAAAGCGTCCCATGAATGAAATGTCCGGGCCAGGTCCCGGCGTGAACGATTGATATGATCGCAACTGCCAACCTCAACGAACTGCCAAAGGTGATGACGATGGCTTCGTCGCCCGCGGCCAGTGGGTATGGCGTGACGAGCGAATTCCGGCCCTCACGCATCCTGGTGGTGGACGACCAGCCCGCCAACATCCAGATTCTTGGCACCATGCTGGGCGCTTTGGGCCACGAGATTGTGCCCGCATCCGACGGCGTGACCGCACTCAAGCGGATCGCCATGCGGCCGCCGGATTTGATCCTGCTCGATTTGCTGATGCCGGTGATGGACGGCTTTGAAGTGTGTCGCCAAATCCAGACCAATCCAAACTGGCGTGAAATCCCGGTTATTTTTCTTTCCGCAGCCGACGACAAGGCCTTGATTGTCCGTGCCCTGGACGCCGGCGCCATTGACTTCATTACCAAGCCGTTCAGCCATGCCGAACTGATTTGCCGGGTGCGCACGCAACTGACGTTCAAGAACACCCGCGACCGGCTGGCGCAAATAGCGGAGGACAAAGACGAATTGCTCGGCATCCTGGCGCATGATTTGAAAAATTCCCTCGGTGGCATGAACATGAGCGCTGAACTGCTGCACGGCCAGGTCAAGCGCTATAATGATGGACGGCTGATAAATTTGTCTCAAAATCTCCTGTACACCAGCGCGCAGTCACTGGCGTTCGTCAAGGAATACCTGGCCAATGCCGCTTCGGACCAGGGATTTGTGGCCAGATTGGACGTGGTAAATCTTGCGGATGCCGCCAGCCGCGTGGTGTGGCGGAATCAGGAGGCAGCCCGCCGCAAACAACTCCAAATCCACACCAATTTCACCGACGCGGACTCGTCGGTTATCGCCGATTTTTCCGCGCTTGACCAGGTGCTGGACAATCTGTTGTCCAATGCCTTGAAATTTTCGCCGTCGGGTAAAAATATTTTTGTATCGGTGCGCCCGGCAAAGGGCCAGGTCGAATGTGTGGTTCGAGATGAAGGGCCGGGATTTACGGAAGCTGACAAGGCAAGGATGTTTCGCCGTTATGGACGCCTGACGGCGCGGCCCACCGGCGGTGAGCCGTCCACCGGTCTGGGTTTGAGCATTGTTCGCAAACTCGTCCAGCTTATGAACGGCGATTTGACTTGTGAAAGCAACGAAGGGCAAGGGGCGGCATTTAGTTTCCGCCTGCCGCGCCCGGCCCCAAACGAAGCAAAATGAAAGCAAATGAAAGGATGGTTTTATGGACTTTTTAGTAGTTGATGACGACAAGACGTTTCGCGACGCAACCTGTTTTCTGATTGAGGAGGCGGGGCATTATGCCGAAGGCGCCGAATCTGGCCGGGTAGGCATGGAGACGCTCAAGGAGGACAAGTTCGACGCCGTCTTGTTGGACGTGAACCTGGGCGCCGAAAATGGTCTGGACGTGCTGCTGGAAATGCAAAAACAATTTCCACAAATTCCCATCGTCATGTTCACCGCCCAGGGGAGCATCAAGGTGGCGGTCGAAGCCATGCGGCGGGGCGCCGTGGACTTTCTGGAAAAACCGTTCCAGCGCGAACAGTTTTTGACCGTGCTCGCGCGGCTGCAGCGGCTCAATCAAATGGGCCGCCGCATTGAGCGGCTGGAGCAGGAGGTGGCGGAGACGCGGGCGCAAACCATGGAGCCGATTTTCGATTTCACCACGCCGGCGCTGCGCGAGGTCATGGATGTTTTGCTGCGCGCCGCCAAAACGCCCGCCTCGATTCTGATTTTAGGTGAAAGCGGCACCGGCAAAAGCGTCACGGCCAGAATCGTGCGCGATCAGAGCCACCTGGCCGACAAACCGTTTGTGGTGGTAAGCTGTCCCAGTCTGTCGCGCGAACTGCTGGAAAGCGAATTGTTTGGCCATGTCCGCGGTTCGTTTACGGGGGCCGTCAAAGACCATTGGGGCAAAGTCAAGGCGGCGGAGGGGGGGACGCTTTTTCTGGATGAAATCGGCGATCTGCCCATGGAAGTGCAGCCCAAACTGTTGCGGTTGCTGCAGGAGCGCGAATACGAACGGCTGGGTGAGAACACCACGCGCCAGGCAAATGTGCGCATCATTGCGGCCACGAACCGCGATCTGAAAAAACGCGTCGCCGAAGGCACCTTCCGCGAGGATTTATTTTTCCGGCTCAATGTCATCGTGGTCGAAATGCCGCCGTTACGTAAGCTGGAATCGGATTTGGTCCGGTTCGCCGATTATTACATGAAGTATTTTGCCGAGCAATGCGGCCGGAAACTTGAAGGCATCGGGCCCGAAGCGAGCGCGGTCATTCGCTCCTATTCGTGGCCGGGCAATCTGCGGGAATTGCGCAATGCCATTGAACGCGCAGTAATTCTAGCCAGGGAAAATCAGATTGCGGTTGAGGATTTGCCCGTGGAAATACGCCGGCAGACCGGCACGCAGGGCAACGGCGTCGAAAGCCTGCCGGTGGCCGGCTCCCTGATCTCGTTGGAGCAACTTGAAGAAGCGCATATGAAAAAAATCCTCGAACGCACGCCCAGCCTCACTGAGGCGGCACAAATTCTGGGCATTGACCAGGCCACGCTTTATCGCAAACGGAAAAAGATTGGCCTGTGATGACGATATTTATGCTTGAAGATCGCGGGATTCCAGGCCGGACGCGTCGCCCTGCGCCCGGCCAAACGAAACGATTCTGCCCACCTCAATAGGGATCTGCAATGAAACGACTGGCCAGCGAAACCGTCTCGATCAAACGTGAAAACGCCCGGTTGCGCGGCGATCTGCTGACGCTGGCCAGGCGCTTCAGCCACGATTTGCGCACGCCCTTGGGCGCCATATTGAGCGCGGGCGAGGCAGTCAGGGAGATTCTGGCCAAACACGACCCCTCAGCCGTCGGCCTCGCGGATTCGCTGCTCAACTCCGCCGAGGAAATGACGCAGCTCATCAAGCAGGTGAGTTTTGTGGCGCTCGCTTCGGCCAATCCCCTGCCCAAAACAACGGTCCACATGGCCGAGCCGGTTTTCGCCGCCCTGCAACGCCTGGAGAGCCGGATTTTACGGCGGCAGGCCTCAGTAAAGGAACCGCCGTCATGGCCGGTCATATCCGGCGTGCCGGCCTGGCTGGAAGCCATCTGGTGGCATTTGCTTCTAAACGCCCTGCAGCATGGCGGGCAAAACTGCCGCATCGAATTGGGGTGGACAACGCACGATAAATCCCTGTGGTTTTGGATCAGTGACAACGGGCCCGGCGTACCGGAAGATCTGCAGGGAAAATTGTTCACCCAATTTGATTCCTTGCATGAACAGCAAAATGTGCCCGGATTGGGTTTGTCCATTGTGCAACGCCTGGTGGAATTGCAGGGTGGCCAATGCGGACATGAAAGGCCGCAGCCGGGCGGCGCACGCTTTTTTTTCACCCTGCCGGTTCAAGAACCGGCACAACCTTTGCCGCCTCATCCAGCTTGAATGCAGCTATCGGCCAAGCATCTTGGCGATGATGAAGATGAGCAATGCCCCGCCCAATCCACCACCTAACAGAAGATAGAGCAGGGAAAAGCCAATGGCGCCAAACATGGGAGTTATTAAATCAATCATAAGCTTTTAAATGGTTAATGAATCGAATTGAAACTGGATTACAACCTGCCGGTTAACAGAAGAATGATCAAGATCAGCACCACCAGTCCCAAACCTCCACTCGGGTAGTAACCCCAGCCGGTGCTATAGGGCCACGCCGGAAGTGAACCCAGCAACAATACAATCAAAACGATTAATAAAATGGTGTATGCGCTCATTTTTTTGGCCTGCATCTGGCAGGCGGTTTGGTTTTAAATTTGTGTGTCTGGCCATGAACCGAATGGCGTCATTTTCAAACAGGTGCTTTTCAGTCCAGGTCACTTGGTTGCATCTCCTATTGGGCTTCCTTGACCGTGATCTTGTTCTCAACGTCTTTTACGCCCTCGACACCCTTGGCAATTTCAGCCGCCTTGGATTTTTGATCCGAGGTGTTGACAAATCCACTTAACTGGACTGTTCCCCGAAACGTATCCACATTTACGTCGCTGAACTTGTATTCGCTGTTGTCACTCAGGGCCGCACGGACGCGGGTTGGAATGGACTTGTCATCAATATATTGTCCGGTGCTCCGGTCGTATTGATTTCCCGCACAGCCGGTGAGGGTGGTCACCGCCGTGGTGACAAGCCCGAGACTTAGAAGCAAACACAAGCAGTTGATTTGTTTTTTCATAACTTTTTTTTATTTTTTATTTTTCCTTTTAACTGATGGACCGGATGGCAGGAGCAGCAGGCTCTTCCGCGGTTCTGTTTGTCATTAGCCGAAAGTGTGCCACTGGTTTTTCAGCGCCTTCTCCGCCTCAGACAGTGCAGAATGCAAGCAATGCGAAGATTGTGTTGTAGCCATCGTGCAAAAGGCTGAGAAGTTTTTAAATCGTGGAGGCGGCCAGCGAGGGTTCGCAATCATGGCCTTGGATGTTTCGATTGGTTCAGTTTCAGGCGCGGCGCGCGTGGATCGGCGCGCCCTACCCACGCTGGTTGCAAGCGATACAAGCAGGCGCTGAGTACGGGCCATGCGGCTGGGAATGCTTGAGTGCGCCGCTTGCGCCCGTGTTTTCCGCGAGGGCGCGAAAAACAGTCCCCGGGGCGGGTGCGGTCCCCGGGCATCGAACGACTATTTTCGCCGGGAAACTGGTCGGGCCGGTTCGCGAAACACCGCCCGCAACTCCTCCTTGGCGTGCGTCAGAATGTGTTTTTGCCGTGCAGGCAATGTCGAACCGGCCCGATTAATATAAAAATTGAGCATGGACATCGCCGACTGGAACGGCGTGCCTTTGCGGCGACGGCTGCTTACCGCCGATCGCTTCAGCGACAGCGCTATCTGATGCGCATCGGTCAACTTGAAAACGCCGTTTTCCAGATCGAGTGCATCGCTGCCATGCGTGACCGCAGCCGACCATTTTTTTTGTTGGGCGCTCATCGTCTTGAACTTGGTGCCGTTTGGCGAAAAAATGCAACTGCATCAGGCGCTCGTGATGTTTGGCGGCTTCCTCCAAGGAATTAAATGTCCCCAAATGCCGGCGCTCGCCAGTTTCTGGATCACGCTTCTGCGAATAGAGACGATATTCGCCGGTTTTAAGTTTTCGTATCATGCAGTTTATAACGGCCCCTGGACCGCGTGATATTTCAAATTAAATTATAATGGAAGGTGCGTCCGGTTGACTGTCTGGCCTATTTCGTTTCCAGATTTCTCGTTTGTTTCCCATAGACTTTTAAAATCTCCGTCGCACCCACCGGTTTGCAATTTAGCTGGAATCCTGCCAGGGGCGATGCCCTGTATTTGCTGGTATTTCAACAAACACGGGGTCAGTTTTGGACCCCGGGGACGTGCAAAATGCCGGGAAAAAATGCAGATTGCATTCTGACATTACAGGGGGCCGTCCTTGCAGTGACCCGTCTGAAACGAATGCTGGCATCCCTATGCCGGTCGCGGGAGGCGGATGACGAAGGTGGTGCCGCCAGCGGCGCTTTCGCATTTCAAATCGCCCCCCATGCCCAGCACCAGTTTGCGGACTATGCTCAAACCCAGGCCGGTCGAAGGTTCGCCGCCGGTGGGTCTGGCCGAGAGCCGCGTGTAACGACGAAACATACGGGCCTTGTCATCGGGGCTAAAACCCGGTCCTTGATCGCGTACGACGCACTCGGCATGGCCGTTGGCCGGGCGAACGGTCAGGAAAACTTGTTTGCCCGGCGGCGAAAACTTGAGCGCATTGGACACCAGATTGTCCAATACCTGATCCAGCGCCGAACTGTCCGCGAGGGCCATGACAGGTTCGGCGGGAAAGTCGGTCAGAAGGGTTATTTTTTTCTGATGAGCGGCTTCTGTGTATTGCCGGGCGGTGGCGTCGGCGACGTCGGTCAGGTTGACGGGGGCGGGGGTGAAGGCAAAACCGTGGTCGGCTGCGGTATTGGCAAGGAATTCCTTCACGAATGCCAGCGACTGCGCGCTGGTGCGAAGGATGTTTTCCGCAAGCTGGCTGACGCGTTCGTCGTCGAAGGAGGCGATTTGCCGGTGCAGCAAGCCAGCGCTGACATTGATGCCCCCCAGATAATTTTTCAGGTCATGGGCAAGAATTCCCAGCAATTCATCCTTGTCTTCGGCGAGCTGGCGGAGCTGATCGCGCGCAGCCTTTAAGACCAGTTGCGTGCGCACACGTGAAATCAGTTCGGCTTGATTGAACGGCTTGGTGATATAGTCCACGCCGCCGGAATCCAGCGCGCGAACGATTAAATCCTTGTCATCTGCCGCCGACAGAAAAATCACCGGAATATGCTGCCAGGCGGGGTTGGCTTTTAGCTGAATACAAACCTCGCAGCCATCCATGCCGGGCATGAGCAAATCCAGGAGAATCAAATCCGGCGGTCGCAAGGCCATGCGTTTCAAGGCGGTGGGGCCATCCTCGGCAGGGACGATCTCATGGCCCAAATTGCCGAGCACTGAGCCCACGATCTGAACGTTGAGGGCCTGGTCATCCACCACCAGAATGCGCGCGGGGCTGGCTTCGAGCGCCGCCGCGGCACGCGGTCGGTTGGTTGGCTGGTTCGTGCTCATGCGGGATCACGCCGACCTGATGGCGCTGCATAGTCCATGGTTGCGGTGGCCAATAATGACATTTCCTGAAGCGGCTGTTGGAGGGAAACAACTGGAACGTGACGTTTCCCGGCGGAAACGTCAAATTCTGGATGTGGCCTCATCTTAAGATTTGAATCTTGGAGCAATACCCCCCACATGACTGTAAACTCTAATCGCCCAGTGGCTGATAGTCCAGCGGCTAATACAATGTTTCGGAGAACAGGGCGCATCTCAATTTATGGCAATACGCTGGTGCCGCAAAAACAGCCCGGCATTTCAAGGTCCGAACCGCGTCGCTTTGGGCCGTTCTTGCGGGATTTGATCCAGCCCGAAATCCGAAGTTCGAAAGCCGAATACCGAAAGAAATCCGAAGCCCGAAAGCCGAATCAGCAGCCTGGGGCGGAATTTCACCGGCGCTTTTCCAGAACGTCGCAAAACTCAATTCGGACTTCGTATTTCGGGGACTCGGACTTCGGATTTCGGATCCAGTCCAACCGCCTCCCGGTGTTGAGGGGGCAAGGCATTCAATGAAATGCCTTCTGACGGCGACTACGACAGGTTTCACGAACTGTCGGTTTTGATATTATGGGTCATTTTTTGGATATTTTTTAGTCGGATTTACTGGGATTTAGTCGGATTCAGTGGGATAAACTGCCGGGTGGCGCTCACGGCGGACGAGCAGGTCCGCCCTGCCACGGCGGCACTCCCGGTAGTGGTAGCGGTGTCTATGTGAGCCGCGTTCGCTTGGCGTCCGGCGAGAACTCCCGAGCAAGGCATGGGCGGTTGACCTGTAAATTTTGACCTTGAGCAGGCTTGATTCACCTTGATTTACCATGACTGGCCTTGACAGGTGGGGCGGCACAGTTCTGTCTGCCAGGTTGCGGCGTCCCATTTATTGGCATCATACGTTGACGCATTCACCCACGATGTTACACCCATTCTTCAAAAAGACCACGTAGCCGCTAACACTATTTTTGCCTAAAAACTGAGCTGCGCCCCGGAGAACATAAAGGCATTTGCGGCAAAAGGAGTTGCCTCGGCGGACTGGCTCCTTAGCCGGAACGATTCAGTTGGTCGCATAGTTTGAACCCCATTATTCCCGCCAATTCAAAGTGTAAACGACAAAAGAAACGGCCATTTATGCGAACCGTT